>VTLG01007711.1_pt1 | contig 32542 bp, 34 predicted proteins | sample 4694571 | NCBI WGS metagenome assembly VTLG01 (sample SAMN12604809, study PRJNA352737) | marine metagenome | biome: ENVO:00000447; feature: ENVO:00000209|ENVO:00000569|ENVO:01000036; material: ENVO:00002151; isolation source: viral sequences binned using virsorter ...
AACTGTAATACCTAGTGGTGATCTAGATTGAATTAAAACACCTCTTCCACGTGATGCCGCAGTTTTAGCCTGACCTGTACCTCTTCGTTTTGTAGCAGGTGCTGGTGCTGGTGCTGGTGCTGGAGCTGGTGGTGGTGGTGGTGGTGGCGGTGGTGGTGGTGGTGATATGCACATCATCCTTGCAACCGGGCCTGTGTATTCTGATGATAATTCTTCTATGATGTTAAAATCTTTGTCCCAAACTAGTTTTGAATAAATTTTCATTGTTGTCAGTCCTTTTTCAAATTCCTTTTCGTGCGTGTAATATTATACACAAAAAAAAATAAATAAATTTGTCAGTCCAATTATTTACCTGGTTTCTGTGTTTAATTGATCTTAAATGACGAACCAGCATTGTTGAGAGGGTTATAAATCTTACCAACTTTAGATACATCTACGGCTATATTAGGCAAGTAGTTTATTGCTTCACAAGTTGCATCAATGCAGTCATCTTTTTTATTCCTTGGAAACGCTTGTAGTTCATCCATAAACGGCGTATCTTTATCTACCTTTTTATGCACATATAATCTTCCAACTTTAATAATAGGTTCAATTGTTTGTGCTATAAACACTTTTTTATTTGTTGTTCTAAATCTTGGTACAATATTCACAAACACTTTCATTTCTTTTGCTGTTCTACGTAACTCTGCCGCCAACGTTGCACTAAAGTTTTCCTCAACAATAATATGACTTAACTTATGATAAGCACACGCAAGTATAACCTCCCTGCATTGTATTTTAAAATCTTTTGTTGCTTCGTCTACTGCTGATAAAACTTTTAAATCGTGTACGAATGTATTTCCATCTTCATCGCGGGCACAAATTGATAATACAGATTGATCTCTATTTTTTAAGCCACTCGCAACGTCCCATGCGCCTACTAATCGTGTTATATTTCTTTTACCTAATCTACAGGCAGTGATATAATTACCAAACGGTTGTGATATACTACTCCATTCCAACTCTTCTTCATAGTAATTGATTTTATCAAGATCAATTAACGGTTGATATGTAGTTTGTGGAATCAACATATATTGTGAATTAAAATCACCTTCTGTTGTTTCACGCTTTTGTTGATCTAACCAATTATAACTAAACATTTCTTCTGGGTGATCCGGCCAAGCAAGGTAGTTTTCTACTTTATCAGTTGAGTCTTCTTGTTTAACTGTACGTGTTCTAATCACCGGTATCTTCTTTTCAAGATATCCTATGTCTTGTAGATGCAGATATATAGACTGTTCATGATGTGGTGTACCAAACATTAAAATTTGTTTTGAAAGTTTTCCAAATTCAGCAATACGTTGTTTATTTTTTTCACGCTGGTCTGCTGTAAGGCAATTATCAGAAGTTTCTATGTCGTCCGCAATTGTTGTTGAAGCATGGAATCCTGTAAAACTTGCTCCTAGTGAACTTACAGTAACAGATGGATTAAGTTGCATCACTGGTCGTTCAACTGTAAAAGTTTCTGCTTTCCATTGATACAAATCACTTTTCATATGCTGAAGCATCGGATGTGTTTCAATAAGATTCCGTATGAATAAACTGTTACGTAATGCTAGATTACGTTTAGCAGATATCAATAAACACGTCCAGTTTGGATCTGTTAGTAACTTCCAACAAATATATGCACCTAAAATATAAGATTTGCCTCCGTGCCTAAACACCTGGCACAATCTTCTAGGTTCATGATCAGTTGATTCTAACCAGTCAGCAATTTCACAATGTAAATCCGGCGTATCTTGATTTGATACAATGTTTAATGTATCTAAAAATACTTTGAAAGATGTTTTTAGCATTACTCATTTTTTGCTTGTATTCTCTTTGTAGCCATATCTAAAAGTTTAGCCGCTTGTGTTTTTTCCTCTTTTGAATTAGTACCTGTTGGATGCACTGCACCTGATGATGCTTGTGCTAGATATTTTAACATTTGTAATTTTGATCTTTTACTATTGTCAAGAAATGTAGTCTTTTTAATAAAATCTTTATCGCTTCTATCTGGATAAGGTGTATCAAAAAGATTTTTTGCTTCATCCATTTCTTTTTCCCAATACGTATCAGCAAAACCTTTTAAAATGTTTAACCACTCTTGTTCAACTCTATTTTTCATTTGTGATCTCTACTTCTTTATCTTCTTTTTTTGGTAATATTGAAACTATTTTTTCAAATAGTTTACCTACTGTTGTTAATTCAGCCGCTCTAAATATACCACGCTGTGTTGCTGTATCTATTATTCTTGCTATAACGGCTAACTCTTGATCTGTAAGTGTTTGTTTCATATTTTTCCTTTTTGTTATGTTGTTGTTTCTGTTCATTTAAACGTGCTGTGGATATTTTTGGTCCTTGCAAAGAGTCAAATATGATTCACACAGCACGTTACTTTATAAGTGTCATCAACTTGCGGGAGCAATGCCTATGACGCTAATATTTATTCAATGTCTAGTTTTACGTTTGTTTTTTTGTTTTTTATAATAATCAAACCATTTTTCTTTATAAACTGGTAAGTTATCTGTAATTAAATCAGGATTTTGTTTTAACCATTCTTGATCTTTTGTTGTGGCTCTTTGCTCATCCATTGATTTTTTTACTGCTTGACCAGATAATTGTGGTTCTTCATCTTCAAAATTATCAGGTTTAAAGTAAGGATTTAATGATAAGTTTTCATTATAATATGTTTTAAGTGCGTGTTTTATTTTAACAAACGCTCTTACAAACTTCATTAACTGTGAAGACGTTATATCCCTATTCCTTCCTCCACGATGTATGGGTGCAATATTTTGTGCCATTCCGCCAATTATTTCTACATCATGCGTATTCCAACCTGGTAATTGTTGTTTTGCTAACAGTTCGTCTACAATTGATTGTACGTTTGCAAGATAAACATATGCTGATACCCTTTCGCTTGTTGATCCTACTACCATTATTGCTTTTTTAAACTGTCCTTTTGCGTCAACGTATCCTCCTGATTGGGGTGTATGTAATTTACTCATATTATTTTTTATCCTCCTCAATCTCCTTTAGTGCATTAATTAATTCACTATTTTCTTTTTCCTGTAATCCATTCATTGGACACATATTGTCTAGTTTATCTAATACTCTTTTAGCAAAACTTACTCTATTACTTAATATAACTCCTTCTGCTAAACCTTTTGCGTCTTTACGTCCTAGATTAACATTATATTCTTCGTCTATTCCGTATTGAGCACCTAATAGTGCGGCCTCTTCACAGATATCAACAAACAAATATTTTTGTCCTTTTTTATTATATTCCCATTCTTTACTGTTTTGCATTTATTATTTCCTTTCCGTAATGATAGCGTTTACTTGCTTCTTTCGCCAATCTTTTCTTTTCCCTTTTTTTTTCTGTTGCTTCTTGTTCTACCGCACGATAAAGTGCTGTAAAAAAATTACTATATTTTTTTTGTTCTTCTTCTTTTGTCATTTTTTCTGCTCCCAATTTACATTATCACATTCTGGTAACTGTTTCCATTCTTCTTCAGGTACCTTAATATTACAAGCATCGTCACAACAACCTTTTAAAATATCAATTGTATTTTGTAATGTCATTACCATAACGTTATATACTGCTTGTTCGTCGGTATTACCTTTACGTAGCATACTGTTATGCAACGCAATAGCATCTTTTTGTAATTGTCTTAATCTTAATAAGATTAACAATTCTTTTCTTGATTTTATATTATTTTTATTTGCCATTTTTGTTTTCTCCTTCTTATATATTTATGCTGAACCAATATATACCTTGTTAAAAGTGAGTTAGCATAAATAGATGTATAACAAAAACATAGGCAATTCGCAGGCACATTCAGGCATATAGTAACAACAAAATTAAATGAGTTTAACACACCCTCTAAATTGTGTAGATTAGTTACAATCGCAACTGTTAGGCTAGGACAGTATAAAACAATGGGCAGTTATGCTAACAGAAGTTGAAGAAGACTCTTTTGTTAGACTTTGTAAACTATAACTTTAAGTTAACTACGGTTCACCTAGTGTTTACATTGCTGGAAGTCGGACACTGGAAACAGTACGTAAGATATGCAAACCCTTTACGTTGCAATAGTTGGATGTAGTGAACCTTGGAAGAAGATTTTTTTTAAATTTTTACTAAAAGTCTTCCTACGGCGGAGCAGTTAAAAACGAACGTAAGTGAGTTTTTAGACGAGTTTTAACTCGTCTTATTAATACCCATAAATACAGTTGGATGTCGCTTTGTTTAGTTTAACTGACATTGCTTTGCATATGGCATCCAAGTTAACTCCTGTTAACACACGTGGTGTTGTCGTTTCAGATAAACTGTGAATTGCCATTTACTCCTTATCAAATTACACAGCACCACGTTTAATTTCTTAAACGTTTTTAAAAATAAAATTATGAAAAATATTATGACCCTGTTGGGCCATCATATGAAGTTGTTATTGTACCACTGCCTTCATTAACTACTGCTACGCTGTCTGTATGGCCATCTTCTGTTAGCGATGGTGTTTCTGCTTCGTAACTAGAAACTTGTACTCCATCTCTGTTAGTTAAAGTACCCGCTATACTACGTAGATATAATTTTGGTGCTATCCACGCCACAGAACTGTCTTCTTTGTGCCATCTTATATGGCCACCTTGAGGTAACTGAACCCAACCATTATCGTAAAATTGACGTGCTAGGTCTCCACCTGGTTGTGGTATAGGAGTTGGCTGTGTAAATGTACCAGTGTAATTATTGTTTATACGAATTGGTAATCCAGCACCACCATTGTAGAACGGATGATACCAAATATAAGCAAATTTAACAGTTCCTACACCAACGTCATTATACGCATTATTGTTGTTATTAAAATCTGTTGAGTCTGATCCAGTAGGTGGTTCCATTAAACAATAAATGTTTTCACTTTTGGCTTCAGGTGGTGTGCCGGTAACATAGTTTGTTATCCTACTTGCACTTGACCATTTGTTATTTGTGCTTAATGTTTGAACAACACCATCTAAATGTATAACGTTTGGACAACCCGATTCGTTGAAGGGTGCTGACCTATCATCATGATCACCCCATATTGCAAAACAATGGTGCCAATTATTATCTAAAAAATTTGTAGCAAAGTCAGTAGGTGTACAGGCTTGTGTAATAACTGTGTTTGAATCACCTGTATAACTTGGATTACCTGATCCATCCCATCCGCTTGTGTTAGGTGTATCAACGTGTCTTTCACACACTATACCTGTGTTAGTAATAGTAACTTGATCCCCACCTTCTCTCCATCTCCAGCCAACAACTGCTTGTTTGTTGCTGTGTAAATCACTAGTTTGTCCTTTAAACCAAAATGATACTAATGAAGGATTAGTTTGATTTGAATTGGTACCTTGTCGGACTCTAGAGTCCACGGCACCTCCGTATCCATATACGTGAGTTACTGTAAAGGCACCTTGTGCGGCACCTCCACTTCCTAATTCAGAATCAGCAACATAAATTCTATCACCTATCTCATATCCCTGTCCATAAGAAGCCGGCGGCCAACTTTCAATGGCTCCGCTACTGCTATTAACAGTAATATTCATTGTAAAGCCTGAACCAGATCCGTCTGTTGTAGTAGCAACAGCATTATAAGTTCCACCTGCACGTGATCCATCAGCACTACTTTGTTGTGAAGTAATATATGCCGCTCCTTCTTGTGTAACGTTATAATTAACCACAATGCCTGCACCATTGCTGGTAGAGCCATTGTTAGTACTTTTAATTGATGAATGTGGAGTGTTATCGTATGTTCCAGTTAAAACTGATTTAGCAAATCCTATAGGCATCTTTAATCCTCATATGCCATGTCATATACAGTAACAATGTATTTGGTATAATTTTGAACAAATTCTACCCGTCTGTTGAATTGGTTAGAATGTTGTGCTTCTTGATTTGCTATCAATACTTCGCATAAATTTTGGTCCAACATAAACGAACGTAAAAAAATACAAGCACTTGTCCATGATAGTTTTACTTTATTGTCGTATTGCCAATGTTTATCCGAAGGAACGTTTACGTATTGTGTCATTATGTTGAAGGCCCTCCTGTTGCTGATTTTGTAAGTCCAGTTCCTGCTTCGGTTAGTGATCCACTTGCACTTCCACCTTGTACTAAACTACCACTTGAATTTACGTAAATGTAAACATCTGGTTGACTTAATCCACTTGGTGTCCCAGTTGTTCCTAAATCAACAGGTCCCCCACCACTAGTTCTCCACTTATCAATATTAGTATCACTTCCTCTATCTACTACTTGTCCTGCTGAACTATATGCAGTATATCCTGATCCATTAATACCGCTCAATTCAAAAGTATTTGTTGTTTTGTTTGCAACAGTGTATTGATTATTGTTTAATTCTGTCATTCCAACAACGCTGTGTATTCTTATTACATCACCGTTATTTCTACCATGACTTGCTGATGTTATTACTACAGGATTAGCCGCTGTTGCTCCAGTGATTGCACTTGTTTTGCAACCTAACCAGTCTGTTGATGTACCCATTTCAAGCCAAACTTGTGCTATGTCTCCACCAAATTCTTTTACAACAGTACCTCTTCCAAAAAAGTTTAATTCGTCGTCTGGGTTATCTGGTGCCGAGAAATCACCGCTATGTTGATTTGTTGTGCAATCTTCACCATCTAAAAAAATTCTATTATGTGATGCATTTGAGGCCCCAAATCTTGCTTGAACAAATAAATGATGCCATTCATCATCGATATATGTGGAATTAAATGATTGGCCTCTCGGTGTACTGCCTGTTGAAAAATTTGTTCCCCCTTCACTGTCGTTCTGGAAGCACATGGCTTGTATTCCGTTATTTTTATGTAGTGCTACTTTAAGTGCTTCTGTACTGCCTGTATCTACTGAGAATGCTTCTGTCTCGTCAAAATCTGTATCCCACTCACTATCGCTGACTTTAAACCAACAACTGAATGTAAAATTTTGTGTGTTTGATTGACCACTGCCTGATTCAGTAAATCTAGCACAAGAACCACTACCACTATTGACTGCGGCTGTTTGTTTCCAATATCCTAATTCAAAGGAAGTTGCTGTTGTTAAAATTGATTTAGCAAAACCTAAAGGCATCTAGTCTCCTATTATGCCGCGTATGCTTTTGCTATATTTCCAAGATAGTTGGAACCATCATTTACTATGGTAATTACGTCAATTGCGTTTGCGGCTGTTGATAACGCAGGTGTTCCTCCTGCAAATTTTACTGCTGTTGAACCATCTGTTCCAAACGTTGCTGTTCTTGAACCTGTACCATCTTGCGTACAAATGATGGTAACTGTCTGTCCTGTGCCTAGATTTGTTATAACAAATCCAGTATTCACTGCTAGTGTTACTGTATGAATTGGTGCATTAGCACAATTAACTGTAATTGTTGAACTTGATGTTAAAGGACTTATCTTCTCTCTGTATTTGAACAATGTTCCAACATTTGATTCTGCTGTGTCTGTATTTGTGTTAAGTAAATATTTGCTGGCTCCATTTCCAAACCTTGCATAAAAAGCCGTTTCCGATGTAATGGTTTCTGTTCCGCCACTACCTTCTGCGAAGGTTCCTTCATAGTCAAATCCATATGCGTTATCTACTACTATGGTTTCACCTGATGAGGCACTTACCCAACAATCAATAGCCACACCTCTAAAATTATTATTTGTGAAATTGCTGGTTGCTCCATAAAGATATCCTTCTCCTCCAAACAAAGTTGCATTTCCTATGGTTCCTGTATTACTGCTACCTGCTGAATTAACTACATTGACTTCTGCCCAACTTGCTACTGGACCTGCCCACATACCTGTATTAGTTAAATTAGTTCCATTAAGATCTAATGTCACGCCATTTGGGTTTCTAAATCTTGCGTGAGAAGTTGATTCATCTGAATCTGCAACACATTTTAAGTTCATATATGTTCCATTAGCATAAAGTCTTTCTGCACTACTATCCATATCTGCTGTTGCTAATGATGTATTATTATAAGTTTGATTTACTCCATAATGGGTTCTTGCGTTTGTTGAATATGTCGATAAAAAATCACCAATTTCAACAAAACCTGTGCCGTTAGCAAATATTTGTAAATTGTCATTACTTCTTGAAGTTGTGATTACATTATCCGTAATGGATACTGCATCATTTCCTATTGTTCCTGTTGCTGTAATATTTGTTGTTGCAGTTATGGCTCCGGTCACACCAAGAGTACTTCCGTCAAAAGTTAAGTTGGCTTCACCTTGTATTGCATTGGCTCCTGTAACTGTTGTAATAGTATTATTTGTTGAACCTGTTAATGCTGTTGTACCTTTGCTATCTACGTAAGCCTTTATTGACTGTTGTGTTGCTAAAGATGTTGCACTATCAGAACCCATTGCATCTTCATCTAATATTGTTGTGACTGTTGCACCACTTGTTCCTACTTTTAAATTTTCTAAATTAACTGTACCTGAACCATTTGCATTTATTTCTAAATTTGCATTTGAGGCATTTGAACTAATTGTATTGTCTGTTATTGTAACACCATCTAATGTACTTGCTCCAGTAACACCCAAGGTAGTTGATATGGTCGCGGCACCCGTTACTCCAAGAGTACTTCCGTTAAATGTTAAATTGCCTTCTGCAGTTATAGGACTTGTTCCTGTTCCTGTAAGTACTGAATTATCTGTAAGTGAACTTGCACCTGTACCACCATCTGCTACTGTTATATCTGTAATTCCTGTTACAGTACCACCTGTAATTGCCGCTTTAGCAATTGCTACTGATCCTGTACCACTTGGTGTAATTGTAATGTTATCATTACTTCTTAAACCTAAAATTGTATTGTCTATAATTCTTATTGCATCATTTTCTATACTTGTTCCAGCAGTTAAACTACCGGTTAATACAACATCACCAGTTGCACCAATTTTGAATGGTGTTGTTAATGATGTACTGCCAGTTTGACAAAGTTGTATTTCAAATGTAGTACTTCTACTTGAACCACTCCAATCAGCACCTGCTTCAAATAATAGTTTTCCACCTTGTCCTGTAGCACCATGGCCAGAGCCAGTGCCACCATAAAGATTTACAGTCCATAAATCATCACCTGTGTCCGGGTAATCGTTTGTTCCTGTTTCATTCCAACTATGCACTGCATCATCATATTTGACAATATCCCATACAGCGGCATAGTTTCCGTGAAAATGAATTTTTGAACCGTTATCAGTCCAAAACTTTACATCACCACCACTATCAGTAGTTGCTATGTGTAAATCATCTCCAGGAGACAAAGTTATGTCATCAGTTGGACTTAATCTAACATCATCACCTGCTTGTAAATAAAGATCACCAGTACCTGCTGTACTAATATACAAATCGTCATTTGATCTTGTTGTTGTAATTTTGTTGTCTGATATAGAAATTGCATCGTTGGCTAATGTTCCTGTTGCTGTAATATCAGTTGTAGCCGTAATCGCACCTGTTACACCAAGAGTACTTCCGTTAAATGTTAGGTTTCCTTCCGCTGTAATTGCCGAAGTACCAGTACCTGTAAGAACTGCATTATCAGTTAAACTTGAAGCACCAGTTCCACCGTTTGCTACTGATAAATCTGTAGTAAGTGCTAAACTAGCCGCTGTTAAATCTTTTACTTGGAAGTCAGCAAATGCTGTATCTGTAATTCCTGTTGCAGTTGCGGCTGACGTTGTTGTAACTGCTTTGAATACATCATCACCTTCATTCCAATATATTGCCGCATTATTTGCCGCACCTCTGTTAATCATTATACCAGCATCAATGTCTGATGGGCCAGAGTTGTTTCTACTTAATTCTAAAATTGGGTCTTCAATACTTGTGTTTGTTGTGTTAATAGTTGTTGTTGTACCTTTTACTTCTAGGTTACCATAGATTACTACTCCATCATCAGTAACAGTCATTTCTGTGTTACCGTCTACCGCAGTTGTGATTGTACCTGCGCCTGAATCTGCAACAGTAATATTAGAATTACCTTGAGCAATATTTGTAACTGATGTAACAATTCCAGCGGCTACTGAATCATCTACAAATTTTTTGTTGGCTAGGTCACCGTCAGCACTTGGTGCCGCTGTTGATCCACCTGTAATTTTTTTACCGTTTAGATCAATGTTGGCTGTGACTTGTATTTCACCTGTGCCTGCTGGATCTAAAACTAGATTTGCGTTTGTTGAATTTGTTCCTATTGTGTTGTCATGTATAGTGATAGCATCTAAAACAATGTTTCCAGTACCACTTAATGCTAACGTTAAATCTGCGTCGCTTGGTGCTGTGATTGTTGAACCTACAAATGTTAAATCACCTGTTGAACTACCTGTATTTTCTGTCCAACTTAATGTTCCACTACCATCTGTTTTTAATACGTAATTTGATGTACCATCACTTGATGGCCATGATAAACCATCTAATACAATCTTACCTGAACCGGCAGTGGCTATTTCTAAATTATCGTTGGATCTTGATGCTGTAATTTTATTATCATTGATTGTAACTCCGTCTGTTGATATTGCATTGTTGCTTACAACAAAACCCGAAGCCGCGTTACCTGTAAATAATGTTGATCCCGATACTGTACCTGTTATCGAAGTACTTGCAACAGTAACGTTGGTTGTACCTGATGTAATTGCTGTTGTTGATATAGAACCAAATTGGTCATCTACATATTTTTTATTGGCTAATTGTGCATCTGCAGACGGTGCCGTTGTATTATCAGTAACAATTTTTTCTACATCTAAAATCTGTGCACCTGAAACATATATATTTCCTGTTCCTGCAGGATTAATAATAATGTGTTCATTTGATCTAGATCCAGTAATATTATTGTCGTTAATAGTTAAACCTTCTGTAGTTAAATTTCCAGTTACATCACCAGTTACGTTACCTGTTAAATTACCTGTAACATTTATTGTAATTGGATTTGCCATTTCAATGTTTATGTTGCCTGAACTTGTGACAGGTGTATTTGTAATTGTTAAATCATTTCCTGATGTTGTTAGTCCAACTGATGTAACCGTACCTGAACCAACTGACGCGGCAGTAACATTACCACTGCCATCAAAACTTAAAACTTTACTTGCTCTATCTGATGCCGACGGTATTGTTAATGTTGCTGTTTCTGTATGTGGTTCCGCTACTGAAAGTGCGTGGTTTTCTATTTTATTTGTTGCATCAATAACTGCTTGTGATAAACGATCTAATTCTGCGTTTACTGTATCTGCTAAAAAGGCACCCGACTGTGTAAAGTCAGTTGTTCTTGCAAGGTTTGTGTCTCTTACAAGTGTAATAACTGTGCTGTCACTTGGTGCTGATACAAATACAACTGATCCTGTACCTGACGTACCTGAATCAAACGAAATCGTATAGTGCGTAGTTAATGTCTTTTTAGTAGAGCCTTCGTATACAGCGATAGATGAACTATCTGCAATTTCAAAATTGAAAGTATATGAAACAGTACTTCCGTCTGCTGTGTAGGCTAATCTTGGTGTTGTTGTCGATGTTGTCATTATAATTTAAACTCCTTACTATTTATTTGTCTAATCAAAATCCGGTAATAACTTATCAAACAATACGTTGTTTGCTTTGTTACCAAATCTTGCGTTTATGGCATCGTTTCTTGCTTTTCTTTGTCTACGTCTATATCCTGCAGGATCCATAAATTCTGTTAAAGTTTCTGTAAGATATTTTCTGTAAATCATTTTAGTCCACCATAATCTTTGGAGACCCGAGTACCCCGCGATCATTTTGGTTATATCACCTATTTTTTTATCTAAATATTGTCCGTCATCTAAATCTTTGTATTTTAATTGAGTGCCTCTTACAAGACCAGCCCCCGAAGCCATTAAATTTAAAGCATCATTTAATAAAGGACCTAAATGATTTGTTGCTAATTGCCCTGCTGTTGGAAATCTAATCTTTTCATCTACCATTTGTTGCAATAATAATTCTTGGCCGCCAGATTGCATGAACATATCGGAAATTAATCCAAAAGGTCCACCCTCTCTTCCCGCTCTTGTCCAAAGTTCGGGGTTGTCCCAATTATATCCTTGTCTTCCAGCAATAAACTCTTTTAATTGAATTACCATTGCTCCTGTAAATACTAACGATCCAGAAAGCCAAGCAACATCTTGAATCATGTCTGTTGTGTTTTTTGCTTTGTACGATCTCCAAAGTGTTTTTCTTGTGTAACTAATTGGATGTGCTTTAAATTGTGTTAGTACTCTAAATAGTGAACCGTGCCAGTCTTCTGGATTAGCAAACAATGCCGATGACAATTTGTCAAATTCACTAGGTTTCATAACCATTGTATCTACTGCATCTGCAACAGCGGCTGAAATTTTATTACGTGTTGATGCCCCTGTTTCAATAATTCCAAGATCTAGTTCTTCTAGTTTGTACATATCTAATCTTCCTCTATTATCTAATATTGAATCACCTGCATTAATTAACTTGTTCCAGTCTTTTTCATTAAGTCCAAACTTGTCTAAATTTCTTCTAAAGTCTGGTCCTAGTTGACTCCATAGTGTTCTTGATGATACTAATTCTCCTAAATGTTTTGTGTAAACGCCGGCGGCACTTGCTTGTAATGTTCTAGTCCACCAATTTAATCCTGATAACCTAAAAATTTTGTTTGCAAACCATGAACTACCTCTTTGTAATTTTGTAGAGTTGGCTACTCCGTCACCTGCAAAAAATCTTGCTCTAACATCATCTAGATAACTTTCTTGCATTTCCAAAACATATCTAGCAAAATTTCTTTGTGCTTTTGGTGCTCCTCTAAAAGGAATAATATTAAAAACTTGTCCAAGTAAATCCATCATTGGTAAGCCAAATAATCTTTTACCTGTAACTAAAAATACTGGTATATCTAATATTGCAGTTATAACAGCACTACCAAGTTTTGCACCTGCTTGAATATTACGTAAAATACTACTTGTAACTGCAAACCCGGTTGCTTCTTTTATTCTCGGATTAACGTTACTTTTTAGATAACCCAATGTTGCTTCTAATTGCTGTCTTTTCATGGCACTTGTACCTGTAGTATTTTTTGTTTTTTCTATAATACGTCTCATTTGTTCTAATGCATCATCAAACGAAGGACCAAAGAATTTTGTAAGTCCTAGGACCCTTCCTGTCTCGGTAATATGACTTGCAATTAAATGTTTTAATGATACATCGTCACTTAACATAGAGGTTAATTCACTAAATGATTTGCCGTCTTTGTATACAAGTAAGCCTCTGTCTTTTTCTCCTGCTCTAAAAAAAGCATTAGCATCATCAAAAACTTGTACTCCAGCGTTTCTCCAATCATTACCTTCTTGTAATTGTGTATATAGATCACTTGCTATACGTTTTCTTGCATCAATATTACCGTGTACTGTTTCATCTAATCTAATCGCAATATTTTCTACAAAAGCACTCTCGCCCATTTTTTTAACTTTATTAAGATTAAATCTTACTTTTATACCAAATCTATTCATTCTCATCATTTTACCCATGGCGTCTAATTTTCTTTTTCCTTGGTGCGTTGTGGCCTTAAAGAAAGCATTTGCAATTTTAAATGCAGTTTGATTTCCTGTAACCGATATAACATTGTCTGATACAGCACCTTCTTTTGCATATCTTTTTTCAATCTCAAATATTTCTGTTATTATTTCTTCTTTATTATTTTTATTTTTTATAAAAGCATCATAATCAAAATCTTCATCTGGAAATGCTCTTCTAACTAAAGTATCAAAATCACCAAACATATTATTTGTTTCAGTTCTAATCAAATAATCTAACGGTATATGGCCTGTGGTATCGTTTGTTGTTAAAACTGTTGCTATTAAGGCTCTTGCTTGTGCGTCTGCATCTGAAACTTTTATTTTTTTGCCTGGTATATTTTCTCTTTTTTTAATTTCTTCGGCAGTATTATTAACAACGTCTTCTATATCAACTAATCTTGATTGCGTTTTTAACTGCGTAGTTAATTCTTGTCCATCTGCTAAATTTTTATTTTGTAATGTTTTATCAAAAAAATCGTCGATAAACGTTTTTTTTATTTTCTTTCCGTTTATATTGTATTCACCAACAACACTATCTAGATTCTTACCTTTAGATAATGCATCATTCATTGCTTTACCGTAAGCAGATCTAATTATTTTTTGTTCGTCGTCTGTTAATTGTATCCCGGTCTTCTTAATATATTCTTTTGCACAATCAATCCAACTCATTATTCAACTAGTCCTTTTTTAGTAGCACACCTTACCATTGCTTTTTCACCTTCAACTCTGGTATACTCTTTTTTTGCTTTTTCAATATGATCAATAAGAACTTGCCTCATTTTTAATTGTACTGGTGTAAGATTAGATGGTGCATCTTTTATAATAACTTTTTGATTTACATCATCTAATTCAAAACCATATCTTGGCCAATCTTGATCTAAATCTTTTACTCTTCCATATACATATGTGTCTGGATTACGTGCTGTTTCTTGCACAATTGGTGCTAGTGTTTTTAATTCAGCATCAACAGGACCATTATTTTTATGTGTCTGATCAAATTTTGTTGTTGCTTTTTCGTCTTCGTTTTTAATTCTTGCGTCGTCATCAGCATCAACATTTCTTGTTGATGGTTCTAAATTCATATTTTTTATATTTTTTGTTTGTAAATGTTTTACTATACTTTTATATTCAGCATCGGTTAATTTTTGTTGCACAGAAACATCTTCAAAATTATTTAATATGGCTCTTTTTCTTGCAAGTGCTTCTTGTCTTGCGGCCGGGGTTGGATAATTTGTTCTTATTATAATATCTCCATCATCAACTACTCTAGAGCCTTCTAATCTTAATCCAATTGATGCTAATTCGTCGTCGTCTGGTAATTCTGTAATATCTCTATCTTTTTTCAACTGTTTTTTGTTCAATGTTCTGTATGCTGTTTTTTTATTTGTTTTTGGATCGATTATAATTTTAATAGACCCATCACTTCTTTCTGCAACAAAAACTAAATCTATGTCGTCGCTCCAGTTGTCTTTACCACTATAAAATCTTTTTTCTTCTGCCGCCCAATTTGAAAAATCTTTTTTACTGTTGAATCTTGTAACTTCGTTTCCAACTTTTATTTCTATTTTATTTTCTGGTAGGACTTGCAATAATCTATTACTTAATTTTGCAATTAATCCAGGGCCACCTGCTATAACAATATTATTTTTTTTATTAAATCCTATTCGTATTGTATCTGTGTTGGCTTCGTCTGCAGTTCTATATACAGTACCGTAACTATCAACAAATATGTCAGCCTCTGGTGTATCAAATCTTTTATTTCCAATAAAATCTTGTCCTTGTGCTTTTGGCATTAAATCACTAGTTCTTAATACTTGTCCGTTTATAAGTTCAGATAAATTTTGCTCAATTGTAAATTCCGGATTATATTTTATACCTTGTTCTATTCTTCTGTCAACGGCTGTGACTTCATTTAAATTACTTGCCCGCATTTTTTTAATTAACTGACCTAATCCCCTTGCACCACCAGTTAAAACACCTCCAGCCGCAAATGCAATTCCTAGGTTCATTGCAATATCTTTACCAGTAAATTCATCTCCACGTGCTTCATACCCTCGTTTTACAATTGGTGTTATAGCCAATTCTAACATAGCGTTAGCAGATCCTACTTTAGCCATACTAGATAAAATTTTACCTCCTGCACCAACACCCAACGGTATTAAATTTATTGGATCCATTATGCCGCCACCTAATGCACCTACCCATTTCATTCCGTGTTCGGTTTGTGCAAATTTTTTATTGGCTACGTATGCTTCTCTCATTCTGTCTGCAAGTTCATATGTAATATGTGGTTCCCATTCAACACCTGGAACATAAATGTCGTTTCCTGGCACCCACTCTTCTTCTGGTATTGCCGATTCACCTGTTGATTCATATTCACGTTTGGCTTTTTTTGCAATAGTAATATCTTTTAATAATGATAACGTTGTGTTTTTTAATCCAACACTCCATCCAGTTTTAAAATTGTCCCACGTACTTGTTTCTAGATTTGCTACTAGACTTTTATCTAAAGCAGGTAAAGAACCTTGTTTTAATTCAATTGGCATTATGCCTCCTATGGTGCTAATATTTCTCTTGCATCTGTAGCCTGATATTGGTAATCTTCAGATTGTAAATCAATTACATTAACAGTTAAACTTTGTAACGGCGACATCGTATGCGGTGCGTCGTTGGCACTCGGTTTTGGTATTGTTCCACTTTCTACATATAATTCCATTATTTTTTTTCTTGCATAACCATTACGTAATTTTTTTAAATGGGGAATGTTATTGCCCAACCATTCTAAATGCCAATCTTTTAAATCACCATTAGCCATTGCAAGACTAATTGCTTTTAATGGTAATCCCCATCTTGCAGGTTCTGGATCTAATTGATCAATAACCCAATCGTTATATTTTGCTCTATCTTCTAACGGAATTGTTTTATTCATGTGTTGAGTATACTCTATCATTTTTTCATTTACTGATTTTGTTCTATTGAATCCATCTATTCCGGTTTCGTCATATGTTTCAACAAACTCAAGCGGATCATAATTTTTTTCAAATTCGTTTGTTTTTAAATTTAATTGTTTCCCCCAATGCCATGTGTTTTCACCATCTTCATACGCCGCTGGTGCTTTTCTAAAACCTGGGGGTGTAACTATAAAATCTCCGTAAACATAATCTTCTTGAGCACTTGGTAGTTTTTGCCACATTACTTGAGTACCATGTTTATCTAATATTTGTATCCCACCATTTTTTGAAACAAACAAATATGAATCTGAATTTTTTATAAAATCATGATAACCATCTGCGTCACCTGTAATTGCTCCATATCTTGCCGGGTTTGTTAACATATCGGTAACTGTTAATTTAATTTCGTTAATTGCTGTTTCATCTGGTGCTCCGGCTTTACTAAAAATTCCACTAGCACCGTTTTCAAATTCAATTGTTACATATGCAGTATCCATTTCTGCTTCTGCAAATTTATGTGCTTTGCCTGTATCTCCATGTAATGCATAATATTTTACAAACATTACTTGATACATTGCACGATGTGATTTACCTAGATCAGAATCACCGTGGGTTTGCTCATGGTAAATGCCTCCAGAATTATACTTTGCTTCTACTTCGTCTGTAATCCATGCAGATGCTTTTTTTGTAACATCAGCAGGAAGTTTACCTTCTAATGCTTGTAGATTAGTTTCATAATTTATTAAACCATCTGCAAAATTTCTTGCTTTGTTTTGATCACTATCTAATATATCTGCTACCGCTAGTAGTCCGTCAAATTTTATGTCGTCTGACGACCTTGATGCTTTTTTAATTAATGAATTAAAATGTTCTTTATATTGCATTTTATTATTTGAAATGTTTTGTAGCATTTGATCTGCCGATGTTGCTTGGAATATGGATCCAGTAACTGTGTTTGCTACATTTAAAGGCATCATATTAACTAAACTATGTGGCGTATTAAAATGATTAGATGCTGTTGCAACAAACTTTGTTAAACCATCTGCTGAAAATAAATCTTCGTTTGCGCCTATACCTAGATTTTTAATAACGTATTCTGCTACCCCGTCTCCACCTGTTGTGTTAAGAATTTTAATCTTTTCATTCTGAACTTTTTGTATGGCCGCTATTTGCTTTTTATATACTGCTCTTAATGTTACTTTTTCCTGTGCTGAATATTCTGTTGATGTATTCAAAGCAGTTAGTTGTTCTTCAATTTTTGTAATTAATCCAGTCGAATGCGATACTGGCCCAACTGTTGCTAACCAAGTTGATTGGCCAATCATTAATGATTCTGCTCTTTGTTTTTTAATTGTTTCAATTTCTTCTGGTTTATATCCTAGTGCTACTAATTCTTGTTCATCGATTATGTATTTTTCTTGTTCTAGCCATTCTTTTGAAATATGTACATTGTTTAGTTTTTTAACAGCAAAGCCTTTACCAGATTCTATTTCTTTATTCTGTGTACTTAATGATGTGTCTTTAACACTTCTTTCTTCCTTAAACTTTTTATATATGTCGTCATCAAGTGTTTGTATTGTTGCTAACAATTTTGCAGTAGTCGTTGCACCAAACTTTAAACCGCCTGGAATATAATCTTTGTATGCTTCGCCTAGTTCGCCAAAATTGTAAGTACCCATGTTTATTTGTTCTTTAATTTTTTCTCTACTTTTTAAATCTGCATTTTCATATTCTTTCGTAAGTATTGCTGTCGCAATAAGTTCAGAAGCAACAGTTTTCATAGCATCTGTTGTTTTTGCACCAACTTGATATACACTTCCAAATTGTTGGAACTCTGCTAATACTTCATTAAAGTACGCTGGTAACCCTACGTCATCATTAACTAATGATTCTAAATCATTATTTTCAATTGATCCAATTATTTTTTGTAAGGTTTGCTCAAATTTATCTGTATGTGTAATAACTTGTTGTTGTCTTTCATCAAGTTTTTTGTTTATTAAAATATCTGTTTCAAACTTTGCTTTAGATGTATCAAATTTTTCAGTTAATAATCCTTGTAAGTTGCTTGGTAAATCTTCACTCCATTTTGTTTTATATTCTTCTGCAAGAGTGTTATATTTTTCAACATCTAACGGGTTATCAGTTGCAATTTGTTTTAATTCTTTTGATAATTCTAATTGTTTTGAATTTGTAAATGCTAGATTGGCGCCTTTTTGAAATGCTTCACCTGTTAGTGTAAATGCTGTTCCTTGTTTTGCAACATAATCGGTACCTGCTTGTTTTTGTGCTTTTAATCCTTTGTCATATGCAATATTAATTGCTTGTTTATCAGCAAGTTTGTTTGCTAATTGTGATACATTATCTACAATTTTAATTGCACTTGCACCTTCTGTAACAGGCATTGTAAAATTACTAGTAGGCGTTAATCTGCTACCGGTTTCGGTTTGCATTTGTGTATTAACTTTTTTATTTTTTATTATGTTTTTGTTTGTAGGTATATCGACCATTATTCTAATCCTTTAGGTCTAGTTGTTGAATATTCTTTAGGTTGTTTATTTGTAGTTGTTGTTAATAAATCGTCTATTCCTCTTGTGCCTACTAATGTTACAGCCGCACTAGTGTAACCACCAATAATAGATGTTTTTGCTTCTCCACGTAATGCACTTGCACTAAATTTTTTACTTAAAATAGATTGTGATGTATTGTAAGAATCAATAAAATCATCTTCTGCAAAATTTGCTCTTGTTAATGCTAAAATATCTCCAGGCGTACCTTCTATAGTAACACCCGACATACCATACAACGCTCTTTGTTTTCCAAGTGCTTGTGCTAGTGCTCTGTTTCTTTTTACTCTACGTAGTGCATAAGATTCTTTTTCTGTGCTTATTTGGTAATCTGTAAATTGTGCTTTATTTCTCAACATTTGTGCATTCATATAACCTTGATACACTTGTCCTGCCGCACCTATAACCGGCAATGCAACTCTTGCCGCATTTGCTAGTGTTTGTAATATTGTTGTATTTGTAGCCACTGTGCCTGTTGTTGCTGTTGACGTAGCAAATAAACTAGTACCACCTGACGCATAAGCGGCGGCACCTATAATTGCTAATTTGGCTAGATCATTTTTTGGAGCACACATAATTTTTAAGTTCTTTTCCTCTCAACTAGATAAATTTCTTCATCTCCTACGTAGTATGATGAAAATTGTTTAAACTTTAGTGTATTTAACCATTTTACAGAGTCTATGTGTTTAGACCAAACTTGTACAAGATGCCTTTTATCTGGGTGTTTTATCATACTTCGTTTAATTAAATTTTCTGCTTCTCTTGTTATTCTAATAAAAAAATCTTTTACAATTGGTGTAGCAAAAAACCAGTACCATACTTCGTCATCCATAACATGAGTTCCTGCCGCTAAAAATGGATAATGATAGTATGTGCCTGTTACTCCATCTTCTAATTGATTAAATTTTTGTAATAAATTTTTCTTTGTGTATCCCATTAACATACATTCCAGTTCGTCTGCAACACGACAATTATTAACCACGTATTCAAAATGTGGATAATTTAGTTTGTGTCTAACTGGTTGTTTAACTTGCTTGAAGTTTTCCTGCGCCAAATTTTACCTCTGTTACTATACTTAATATTGTACAAGGTAAAGGGTCAGTTATCGTGAAAGTAACTTGAGGGGAAGTATGATAACCAGTCATACGCATTCGTTTCATACCAGTAAATGATTCAACTGATTGACCTAATAACGTTGTTCCAAGTTCTCTAAACGGTACAGTCATTCCATCTACTTCTAATGTTTTAGATTGATGTAACTGTATATCAACTAAAACTTTTCTTAATTTTTCTCCCATTGTGCTTTGCCCTGCACCTGCCATTATTAAATTTAAAGTTTTAGCAGTTGCTACGTAAGTATTTCCTATTTGTGTTGACGAACTTGATCTTGTTAATGTAAAATTACCTGCGGCAGTTACCGTTACGTCCGGATGATTCGTTCCGTCTGCAACAACCTGAACTGTTTGTCCTTCTAATCCAACTGCACCTGTAAAACTTGATGCTGTTGCACTTGATGTATGATAACCATCTAAATAAACTTCGTCTTCTGTAAGTTTTTCTAGAAATAATCCCGATTGTAATGTTGAACCATCGTTATCATATCTTCTTGTTAATACATATAACGTATCATCAACAACTCCTAATCCTTTAAATTGTCCGTGGGTTGTCCATTTGTTCCATCCTACAACTGAAAATTCTACGTTAATTCCTAATACACCTAATGTACCATCTGAATTTAGTGTAACTACGTAGTTTGTATTTTTATCTCCGTAATTTTTTAAATGTGAAATTTGTGATGCACCTGTTAATATATCGTGATGAATTAAAGAATAATTTTTTGCTGAATAGGCATCTGTATTAAAATTGTAAACAAATGCTCTACATTGTTTCCCTGATTTATCTGCAAATAAAACTTCGTTATCTACTACTGCTGGCTCTGTTGATCCTGAACCAATACCATATCTAGTTTGTTGTCTAACAAGTACGTTACTCGGAGTTACTGGTTCACCGCTCATGTCAAACTCACCATCTGATGTAAAAATAAAAAGTGATTGTTGTGATATTAAATGTCTAATAATGTTTAATTGGTCTGATGCAATAGTAAAACTAAATCCTGCATCGTCTGTAACGTCACCTGTTGTAGTTGTTGAACCACCCGATTCTGTTACAGTTTTTGTATAAGGATTAAAATTAAAAAAGTCACCCGATTGTGATCCAAATATTGTTTGTGGTTTATCTCTACTACCACCAAATATTAATCTATTTTGATGAAACGTTACTGAACGTGGCCATCCCCCGCCCGATGTTGCTGGTAAATTTGAAAATGCTGTTATTTCCCATTCATTACCACTTGCACCATCTGTATCAACTAAATCGTAAATTACTGTTGCCGCCATTACTGTTGATGACGATACTGTGTTTAATTTTACTAATCCACCATTAATGTTTACATACATATTTTTATGTCCTGCAGGGTAATCAGCATCTACCCAAGTATATGAACCCGAACTTAATGTCATGTTAATACTTCCTGTTGTTCCTGAAGGTGTAAGTGTTGTTCCAAAACTAAAATTAGCCATGGGTTCAAAATCAAAAGTTAAATTACTTGCTGTCCAATCTGTATTAACAGATCCCCTAATTAATTGTATTGGTTGTAAGTCTGGATGTACAAAAATCATTACATCAAACGATTGTGTAAATCTTACATCTGCTATTTCGTCTTCTGTAATTGGAAATACTTGTCCGCCCGAACCATTTGTTAAATGTGCAACTCTTGTATCTTGATAAAAGATATGCATCTGTGCTTCAACAGAATCGGTCTTTGGTTCTAATATAATAACATATTCTTGTCCGTCAGTATATTTGAATGGAATAATTCTACTTTGTAAATGAAAACCTGTTGTAGTTAAACTTGTTGATCCGTCTGGTGTAGTTGTTGCATCTGGATCTGCAGAAATATACTTAAAACCTTTTCTTTTTTGCATTCCGCCTTGTGGCAGAAGCAACATATTTTCGCAAGTTTCTAAACCCGTTTTGTATAATTGTGAATCCACTCTTCCATCCATGAACGGTCCTACTTGTCCAGTGTTGAAAGAATTTTGTGTAATTTTTCTTGTTGTCATTCATTAACTAGTCGGGTGTCTTAATCTACCTTGTATAAATGCACCACCACCTATATGTGCTTCTACTAATCTGCCTACAGGCATAATATTTCTTGGTGGTTCTTCTTGTGCATCAGCAATTCTAGCCGCTCTTAATTTCGTATTGAAATCTTCTGCTAATCTAGTAGTAAGTGTTCCGACTCCTGTGATTGCTTCGTTAATTTCTAATGCTAATTTCGAAACAAGTGCTTCAATAAAAAATGCTGGAAAGTTTGCTTCAGCCATGTCTTGAACATATTCTACAAATAATGTTTCTGTATTTGAATAAATTTTTGAACCTTGTACTTCATAATCAGTTACTATGTAACCTTGGTTATCAAATACACCTTTTACTCTAATTAAATCACCCGGTAATGAATGTACTTTTGTGTAACTTAAATCTACTGGTGTTTCTGTTAATAAATTTAATGCAACTTTAGTCATTGCAAAATTCCAAAATGTGTAATACATTAAACCTTTTTTTGCATTATCATACATTGTAGAACAAACGTTTGCTTCGTGTGATCCGTCTGTAAATGCAGAAATAGTACTTGCTCCACATTTTGTTAGTGATTGGTTTGAAATTGAAACTTTTGATTCAGCCATTGTTAATATTTCCTTTTAATAATGTTATTTATGAGTCAATAAAAAAGGCGGGCCTCCAACAATCTGTTTGTGAAAACCCGCCTTAAGTTTTGAGTAAGGAACGAGGTGCTCCTTTCTTAAGTTATTGATTACTCAGTAACTTGTAACTCTACAACACCGTCAGCGTCAATCATAGTTGCACCTAAAGACATTTCACCTAAAATAAGTGTAGATGCTTTTTGTGGAACATATGAAACATTGATAGATAGATCTTTACCAACTGCCGCGCCTATAGACTGTTTTTGGAATGCAAAACATTTTCTTACAACTGAATCTGCAGTTAAAAGATTTGATGTTATGACTCTAAAACCGAATATGTTAGGTATGTAGCCTGAAGACAAAGCAATATTTGATAATTGTCCGTCTGATGCTGATACCAACGTAGTGTCAGTTAAGATATCTGTAAGAGCCGCTGGTGAAACTAAAAGTACTCTATCATTAGAAGGTACATCAAGAGCGTTTAACGCCTCGTGTGCTTCTAAAAGAGCCGCTTTGTTTAAACCGTTGGCACCTTGTGCTGTTGTTTTAATGTTTGTAGGTGTACCATCATCTAGGGCATCAACTACTGCTTGGTCCGTTGCTCTCGCTAGGGCCGCCGCAATTGCTTCTGCAAAAGATTGACGTAAATCTACGTTTGTTTTTACTTCGTCCAAAGTTTGAACATACTCACCTGCATGATAATTTGCAAGGGTGCAAGTAACTTGGGCGTTCTGTGCTGTCGATCCCGAGTACGCACCAGGCGAAGTTAGGGATTTACTTGTGTCCGACATAACCACGATATCTTCGAATCGTGCTTTGTTTTTAATCGAACCACCTTTTGTTAAAGTGTTAAATTTGTAAGTGCTTCCAGTTACATTTCTAACTACTCTAACAGATCCCAAAAGGTTTGACGTAAGTTGCTGATAAGCGTGTTTTACATCATCACTAAACATAGTGCTGAATGCACTTGATACACTAGTACCAGCGTTTGCTACTAAAGCCATTTTATGGTCTCCTCATAGTTATTGTTTATAATTTAACGCTTTTTGAATTGTGTTATACTTGAATGGGCCTTATGGTTGTCCTTCTTATACAACGTTCTAGAACTTGTATTTCACAGCAATACCAACTGTTTGTAATCTTGTACAACCAAAGTAGGCCTTACGGTTATCTACGCAACTATTTATAAGTGGTAAGGAAATCTTTATCTGTTTTGATTATTATTTTAGGATAATGTGCTTGTATTTTTTCAAATGTATATGGATATCTCCATTTTGGCACTTGACAATGTGTCATACTTGAATTTGTATCTGTGTTACCCCTGTATAAACTTTTATGTCCTCCATCAAAACCAATAACATTAATTTCGTTATAACCTAATTGTGCGGCTAATACTATTGCTATTTCTCCTGTAAGCCAACTATTCATTCTAAAATATGGAAAACGTATTTCTATCATCTCTGGAATTGTTATTGTACTGTCATGTCTATGTGCTCTGTATGACATCATAGGTAGATAAACTTTCTTTACACTGTCTTTCGACATTTGTTCTAGTACACGTTTGTCTTTTGCTATTAGATATGTAGGGTTATATTCTTTGTATATTTGATTGCAACCAAATGTTGTATGATCTATATCATTTAATGCGTGTTTTTTACGACTATGACCGTTACCAATTATTGTACATTGCATACTGATTCAGAATCCAGTTTTTCCCATACATCAAATGAATTTTTATCCAGTGTTTTAAATCCTTTTTGTCTATCTATAAATTGATAATTTACTTCTTCCGGTTCAAATTGTGCTAACCACTGGATTACTATTGCTTTATTGAAATCTTTACAACTAAAAACATCTAATTGTATTTCACCTGTGTTCCAACTATGGAATGCTATGTGCGATGTTGTTATAATTGTTGTACCACTCCATCCTTCGTTGTTTGGTTCATCACAGTATGCTATGTGCGGACCTGACAATATTTCCATATCTATGTGTTTGATTAAATTTTCTATTTCTAAACGTAATCTTTCTGATGAATAGTTTAATAAGGGCGGGGCGTTTACTTTTGCTTGTACTAATAAGTGTTTATGAACTAGTCCCATTGTATATGTGCCCACGGCATTGGTCTGCCTTGATGATTTTTAATTACTTCCCCTGTCTCGATACAGTTTGCTGACATCATTTTTTTGTAACCTTTGCCAGATATTTTCCTGCATACAACTTGACAAGGTTTGTGTTCCTTGCCTTTGTAAAAATACTTGCGGTGCTTTACTTGAACACCTCTTCGTGTTTTTATACCTGCCATCGTCTGTATCCTCTATCATAACAGATACTATTTACGTTGACAGGTTATAAATTAGTATTTTTTACTTCTGACTTTTTTGCCAGTTTTTTTTGCATATGCTTTGGCTTTCTTCTTGCCTGCTTTAGAATATGCAAATGATTTTTTACCTACTTTTGGCATTATTTCTTCCTTTTTTTAGTATTTTTCTTTTTTGCTTTTTTCTTGTTTTTCTTTGTTGGTTTTTTCTTTTTAGCCATTGGTTTTACTCCTTTCTGTGTTTTTATATTTAAGTCCCTTATAATTTTTAAGTACATGACGGAAGTGATTTGACCTTGTTGTTAATTTACAATTTTTAACACTCCAGGCTTTGGTGTTATCCACCCTAGTAAGCCACAATCCATCTTTACCTTTCATGAACCATCTGCCTTTCCATATTTTAACAAATTCTTCAAATGATAAGTTCCACCCCTCATTTCTAAATTTTGCTTGTGTCTTTTTCAACATCCAAGCACGATATTGTTCATGTCTTTCCGGATCCGGACCACTTTTCCACATTATGGGGCGTGGGCCTTTTCCACCCACATATTTGCGTGTGCGATTTCTGTCCTGCGTTAAGTTTTTTTTATTCATTATAGCCATATTTTTTCCTTTGTTAATTATTTGTATTTATCCTCCTGCTGACCTTAAGGGTTGTTAGATTGATCTACGCTCCATTCACTAGCGTGAAGAACTCTTAAGCAAAATTGATTTGGGATTTTTTTGAAGAGTGGGATAAGGTGCAAAAACAATATGGCACAGTTCCAAGGGGAACCTGTTCTGCACCTGTATCCCCACAATTATTTATTTTGGTAGAACGCTTACTTAAAGCGATGGCCGAAAAAAATGGAAGTTACTACATAATAATAATATTGTGTTTTTTGGGGGCCCCTAGATGGTAAACTAAATGCATTTAAGCACTTGCAAAAATTTTAAAATATGCTATAATAATATTATAAAGTTAAAAAATAAAACTATAAAAATAAGGAGTATTAAATGCAAAAAAAAATAATGAACAGCAAGTTGGAAAAGGCTGGTAAATGTTGTGTAGACCCCAACAACCCCACTTTGTGGAATACAAGTGTTACAGCACATCGCCTTAACCAAATAATGGAAACAGCGGCTAAATTGGCTGAAGAAGATTATGGTGTAAACGTACCAAAGAAATATTGGAAAGAAAGAAGATTGCAAGGTCAAGTGCATTACCTTACAAAAGCAATTTACATTTACAACAGAGATCTGTTGGATGGTAAGGTGTAAACAATAAGGAGTAAAATGTTAAAAGCAAAAAACAAAAACAAATCTATTAAAGACAATACAATTACAATAGATTACAATAAGTTCTTAAACAACTTAATATGGCGAGCCGATGAAGCACCTACCTTCGAGGAATTTATGGACGAAGAAAGCAAATACAATAAGCAACAAAAGGCTCTAGATGAATAGATTAATAATTGCAATAACAATCGGAGTAAGCATTTACATATGCTTACATATATTTGCTAACAGCGTGGGTTTGTAGCAATACTGTAAGGTCTTCAATACTCCTTTTACAGTATTGCTTTAAACCCATGACCCACTAATCACCACCGTTTCGAAGGCTTCCGGACCCTGGTAACGGTGTAACCCAATCTGATTAATAATATAATAACTGTACGACCCATACCCCCTGGCCCAATCTGGTCCACCGTTCTTTACCAAAAAAATGGTTATTGAGCCATCCTATGGTGTTCCACGGTGGGGTACTGTTGCAAAATTGAGTTAAACTGCCCCTCCCACGCTGTTAAACGGTGGTAAATGTCACACACACGGTGGTTGTTGATTTAATTTACCATATGCACCATACGACCATATTCTTACCTGGTTGTAAATATTCCAAGCATTATATTCCGAAATGGTAAGGACTGGTAAAACACAGTGTCCTAAAAATCTGTTTTTAGAAAAACAGCCAAATTACCAACATTTAACACGCATTAAAACGTCGTTTACCAACAAAAACATTCCCATATAATTAAGATCAACTTCCAAAACTTACCAAACTTTACCGACCAAAAACACCAAAAACACCAAAAAAAAAATATTACGTGGGTGTACTCTAGCATCAGCAAAGTTGATCTTAACCGATCGACGCATCTGTAAGAGGCACTAAAGACGTTGCAACTACTGGAGTCACTTTTAACATACCATATAATTGATAGTATAAATACAACGGAGTATATGGCAAAGATCGAAACACTACAACAAGCACGACGCATAATCAACAGTATTAAGCGACAAAGCACAGTTACAACTAAAGAATGTACCAAATGTGATCCGACAACAGAATGGTTAAAACGTGATGTAGCACAGCGTTACCAACTAGTATACGGGGAGTGGCTACGTACTGGTAATAAGAATTACGAGTGGCTATTAAAAGATTTACGCAAAGAGTTACCAACAGTGGAAGAACAGCAAGACGACCATATGATTAGCAAATGGTACAATGACAATTACGGTGAATTGCAACGTGCACCTGATGGATACAACGAGGCGGAGTATACAGCAACTATTACCAAGTTGGACAGCACGTATGAAGCGGAGCATAAAGCCACAGACAAAACGTTGGACAATATTAAAGAAGAGGCAGACCATGGTGGTAATAAGATGGTAAAAAAAGCATTTAGACGATGGTTTAAAGAGTATGATGCTGGAGCATATAAAAGTGAATATAAAGGTTGACAATAAAATGTTAATGTGTTACAATTAAAGTGCAAAGGAGCAAATATGACAAATAATATAAAATGGTTAAAAAGACGTGAAGCATTGGAGTTAGCAAAAAACAACCCAAAGTTGTGGATAGACTACTGCAATCAAGACAAACGTTTAACGCATATTTTAGACGATGATGCTGTTGGATGTGAGACGTATTACCAAGTAAAAGATGATGGTAAATGGAGCACTATGGTATTGCACAGCACTAAAGATGCAAAATTATGGAAAAAGTTAATTACCACACGAAAATTGGAAATGGTAAAAGATAAAAGGTAATACCAAACAATAAGGAAAAAAAGGAAAATTTTTTTTGGTAACTCTTACCAAGGAATGACCCATTCTGTTTTTTTTTTAGATTTTTTTTATGGTAATCGCTACTAATGAATGACCCATTCAGAATGTAATTGTTCTATACGATCCCTGTGATACTGAATAGGATTTATTTTATGCACAGTAAACATTTCTAAAGGAGTAAACAACTCCGATTTAAATTTAGGGAATGATTGTTTTGTTCCCCATTCAAATACAGTTTCAACTCGAATGCTAGGTACTGCTCCCATAGGTTCTTCACATAATGGTGCTACAGGTGTCCATTCACCTTGTACTTTGCACCAATACAGTTCACGTGAACCTAATGCTTCATAATCTACTATATCTCTTTGCTGTGCGGGTTTTGTACTCATAATGTCGCTAATAATCCAATAACAACTGCCAGTTCAACCACTATAATCGTGTGGTATAACGTCCATAGAACGGTGTAGTTTGCGTTTTTTTGTTTCATATAAGCCAAGCCACCATTGCATATCTAAATCCTCTAGTAACAGGTCTAACAGCGTGTGGAAAACACAAATTGCTAGGAAACACAACTCCGTCACCTGCACATAGATAACGGAATTTGTGCTTATCCTGCCAGAAAGTTAGTTCTCCACCGTCATAATCGTTGTTTAGATATATGCTTAATGATAGTATACGTTCAGCACCGCCATAGTGATCTATGTGTTCTTCAAAGTAATGTCCTTCTCCATAACGCATTATTTGTATGCCTGTATGTGCAGTTGTACCATGATGATATGGATATGTTTGCTGTATGTGATATATTGCTTTGCTAATTTGTTCTACGCACACTCCCCTGTGTTCATTCATCATTGTAAAATGACACTTACGGTGTTTAGTTACTTCATTTTGTGTATTGGATACTGCCGCTTTTGCAACTTCCCAACCATCCCATGCATCACTGGCGTCTGGTTGTTGTTCTGCCCAAGCAATTATTTGTTCGCAGGTATCGGGTGCTAGTAAATTTTGATATACTTGCACATAATCACGTAAATCTGTACTGTCTGCCAAAACAGATTGCATCTACTTTTTCTCTAATCTATCTAGTTTTTCGTATAGTGCGTATAGTCTTTGCTGGTGGGCATCCGCTAGGGGGTCCCCTGGTGGTAATTTCATCTTTGGATCACCACGCATTTTTTGTATTTCTTCTCTAACTTGAATTGGGTCATCACGCATAGATATAGTGTTGTTTTGTATTGGATTAGGGTTTCTACCTTGTTCCATTAACTGTTCTAAATACATAATACCTTCTGCAGAATCCACTAAAGGTGTATTCAATACTCTTTCAGGTAATGTATTTGCATACTTTTTAACTGCTTGTAGTCTATTTTCATATTGTTGACCCCATTGTTGTTTTAATGCAGTTTCTTCTTTTGTAAGATCAGTTCTTGGTGCATTTTGCATTTGATCTTGTAGTTTTGCTAATTGATCACTGTATAATGCAAGTGCAGTTTTAACTTGACTTTGTGAAAAGTTTGCTTTTTTGAATACGTCGCTAACTTCTTTTGTTAAGTCTTCTGGCATATCAGCAAGTCCAACATCTTTTGTAACTGAAAAATCATATTCTTTTGGTACATGGGTAGTCATTTTCTTTTCTAACTCACCATATGATTTTGCGAGGTCTTCAGGTGTTTTAAACTTTTCTGGTAACCATTCTGGTCTTGTTTCTTCTTTAGTTTGTTCTTCTGTTTTTGCAACACTTGTATCAGGTTTTACTTCTTCTTGTGTTGTTTCTAACAAGCCAGTATTAGTGTTTTCAACTGGTGCTTGTTCTTGTGTTTGTTCTTGTGTTTGTTCATCAGCCATTAGATTATGTGCTCCTTATTATTTTGAACAGCACTTTGCTCCTTCATCATATTTCTTATACGTCTAATCAACTGTTGTTGACCGATAATATAAACTGCCGAATAGGGATTTGGTGAGTCAGAACTTACTCTTGTTTGATTTACGACTCTTTCTAAATCTTCTATGACAGCCTGGCCAGCAGGTGATTCAAATATTTGACGATAAAATTGTTGAAGTTGTTTTGTTGATTTCATATTTTCCGTACTGTTTATTTTTAGTTAAGTTCATTTGTATTTATACAGTATTAAACTGGTGTATTAGGATTTGGTTGCTGACCAGCAATTTGTTGTGCAACTTGCTGAAGTTGTAATGCTTGTTGCTGTTGCTGTGCTTGTTGTAATAGTTCTTCAACTTCACTTACACTACGAACAGCCTCAACAGAAAAATCTCCATCCCTTAAAACTTTTCTTGCAAGTTTTTGAGTGTTGATGTTAGCCATTGCTTCAGGCCCTAATTGCTGTATTATTTGTAATAGTTGTAAGTCTCTTTGTATTTCGGTTAATGCAATTCCTCTTTTAACTGCAGAGTTAACTACTAATTCAAATTGTTCTCCATCTATTACAAACTCTTCTACTTCACCTCTTTGTTGCAATCTTACGATAAGATTACTAATTACAGGTTTTAAAAATTCTGCTTCAAGACGAAGTCCTGCAGGACCCAAACGTCTATAAAATTCTGCTTGACGTGTTTGTATTTCTGTAGCAGTTTGGTATTTTGATTCTTCTGGTGGTAATATAACATCATTAAACAACATTCTTCTTATCTGTGTTCTATGATCTTGTATTGTTGCTTCAGTAATATTAAGTTGTCCTCCGAAAGGAACTGGTTTTAATTCACTGTCTACAGTGATTACATCACCTGGATTTAATCTCATATTACTATAATTTACAGCAGTATCACTAGATACCATCCAAGCACCCATACTCAAATAAGCCGCACTTGTCATAAACAACAGTTGTGCTTCATTAACTACTCTTATATGTGGTAACGCTTCTCTGATTGGACTAGATCCCCACGTGTCTCCAACTGTCTTACCAAATCTAAACACTACAAACATTGGTACTTTCATTTTTCTTGTTTCCATTATTTGTGCTTCTTTACCTATTTGTACTGTGTACGTGTACTCTGTTTCGTTTGGCATACGGAAACAACTTTCTAATACTTTGTGTTTTTTATACGGGTTTTCTGAACATATTGTTCTTAAATTACTATCAAGTCTATCACTATATTTTTCAAAAATATATTGTCCAGTAAGTTCGTGTTCCCTGAATACTGTATCTATTTCACCTTTTGCATTGTCTAAAAAATACAATTGATAACTTGGAATTGCTATAAAATTAACATTTTGGTCTTCGTACATACCAATACATCCACAGCCAGAAATAACTGCATCTGTTAATGCTTCTGAAGCCGCTACATAAAAGTTTGAATCTTTAATTGTTTTGAATACTGTTCTGTTTGCAAGATCTAATGCTTTTTTAACATCTGATGCAACACGTTCTTTAACATCTTCTCTAACTGATAACGTTGCCCATTGACTTGACTGTGGTATTAATAAGTTAAGAATTGTTGAAACTAAATTTTGTACGCCATCTGGTGCACTTGAATCGTATATTTTTGTTCTGTCTGTTTTACTAGTATCGGCTCTGTAGATATCTCTATTTGGTTTTGTGTACTTGTATGCTTCGGATATTTCATCTTCGTGAACTTGTCTAGCATCTTTGGCCAATTTAAAGGCTTTCGAAATATATTGTTCCATACTTTATTAGTAATTTGATATTGAAGTAGTTATATCTGCGTTTAATGGCGTTATAGTATTTGCCGCTGTGCCTACATCAGTTGTTCCAAATAATCCACCTGCAATATCTCTTCTTGTTATCAAACTTGATCTCCCTCTTCTTCTGGCATTTTGTCTAATTTGTAATCTTTTTGCTTTACGTCTGTCATCTGCTAGTTGGCTTGCCGCTCTTGAATCAGCATCTGCTTGAAGTTGTCTTTGTGATTCAAGTTGTTGTCTTTGCATTTCTGCCGCTGAAGGCATCTCTGGAATTTTAGGAAAACACATTAGTAGCCTCCTCCTAATAATCTCATAACGTTTTGTGCCGCTTTCAATGTTGGTTGTAATAAATTTTTTCTAGCACCTAACTCGTTTGGATCAGTAATACCTAATGGCGATCTTGATCTAATCAATACACCTCTACCTCTACCTGCCGCAGTTAATCTTCTACCACTTCCTCTTCTGCTACTTCCTGTTGGTGATGGTGATGGTGCTGGACTTGGTGGCGGTGGTGGTGGTGGTGGTGGTGGCGGTGGTGGAGGTGGTGGACTGACGCACATCATCTGTGCTACGGGTCCTGTATACTCAGAACTAATTTCTTCAACAACGTTGAACTCTTCATCCCAAACTAA
>VTLG01009456.1_pt1 | contig 32540 bp, 42 predicted proteins | sample 4694571 | NCBI WGS metagenome assembly VTLG01 (sample SAMN12604809, study PRJNA352737) | marine metagenome | biome: ENVO:00000447; feature: ENVO:00000209|ENVO:00000569|ENVO:01000036; material: ENVO:00002151; isolation source: viral sequences binned using virsorter ...
TAGGTAAATCACCACAACATGGAAACTATAGTAAGATCGATGACTTTTCAGGTGACTTTGATGGTTCCGATGCTACTCATGCAGTAGCTTCTAACAGTATAGCGATTACCCCTGTACGACCAGAGGCTTTGATCATAAGTATTAACGGTGTTATTCAAGAACCTGTTACTGACTATACTGTATCTGGAACTAATATTACATTTACTACTGCTCCTGCTTCTGGTGATAGTTTCTTTGGTGTAGTTATGGGTGAGCAACTTGCTATCGGAACACCTTCCGATGCTACGGTAACTTCAGCTAAACTTAGTGGTGATTTAACATTACCGGGAAAATTAACTGCTGCTGGTGACACTGCTGCTAGTGATAACGCTTCTATTGGTTATACATCAGCAGAAGGTCTTATTCTAACAGGACAAGGCAGCACAAACGACATCACGATAAAGAATGATGCTGATGCTGTTGTTGCAAAGGTCTTGACAGGAACTACGAATTTTGAACTCGCTGCCAATCTTGTTCTTGCAAGTGGTCAAGGTATTGATTTTGCAGCAACTAGTGATTCTAATGCAGGGTTGTCTAGCGAACTCTTTGACGATTATGAGGAAGGGATTTACAATCCTACAGTCACTTGTGCTTCGTCAGGTTCTTATGGCCTGAATTCCAGTTATGATACTTTGGCGTACACAAAGTTTGGGCGGCTTATGCATGTGATAGGTCGTATCAACGTAACCTCAGAGAGTAGCCCCAGCGGGTTATTGCAACTATCCTTGCCCACCACGGTTGCCAATCTAGCCGAACTAGCGAACGATGGGTTTTTCCCGATGATCATCTCGGCTCATGGAGACGGCGGAATTGAAAGCCCGTGTTGGTACATCAGCGGGGGAGCTACATCGGCACACTTATACAACTTTACAGACGCTGGTGTCCAAGAGTCTGTCGATGAAAGTAGAGTGGACACAGCGTTCGAGCTTCACATCAATCTTACTTACGTATCGGCATAAGAAAGGAATAAAAGATGGCATTAACAGAACGAATGGAAATCGACCGGCGGGAAATTCTCGTAGACGGTACAATACAAGTGAGGACTGCGTTGATTATCGAACGGGATGGAGTTGAAGTTTCTCGAACGTTCATTAATCGTCAAGTTTTTGTACCGGGTGCTGACGTAAGCGGAGAGGACGAGACGATACGACGGCTTGCGGCGGTGGAGCATACGCCAGAGAGAATAGCTGCCTATAAAGAGAAAGCACGTATTCGTGCAGAGAGAGCAAATGCATAAAATCAACAGTAGAGGATTAAAACTATGCCATATTTAGGAACATCACCAGCATCTGAACTTGCTAATTTAGATATTAATGGTCAGAAGTTTATTCTAGATGCAGATGCTGATACCCATATAACAGCAGATACAGATGATCAAATTGATATTTCTATTGCTGGTGCTGATGATTTCCAGTTTACTGCTAATACCTTTACCCTTGCTAGTGGTAGTGAAATGGTACAAACTGATGGTGAATATTTTCTAGGGGATACAGCAAATGCAAATATTACTCTTGGGATGACAGTAAATCAGGCGGCGGCTGATAATGAAATAATTTCTTTAAAATCTTCTGATGTTGCTCATGGAGTTACGGACCGTGCAGAGACTGATACCTTTGGTTTTGCAAAGAAAGCCGTCGCCGCCACCGGCGGTTTTCACCTTGAGGGAATTACTGAAGCGACCATTGGGTTGATGCTCGTCGGGTCGGGACCGACGGCGACTACCTCGAAAACGATCAACGGCGATAGTTTCGTTCAGGTGCAGGGTCACTTAACCTCAAGTACCGATACGACAACTGCAAGCGCCAACGCCAATATCTTTTCTATACGTACCGATAGAGGCAGCGTTGAGACGATCTTCATAGTGGACGAGGATGGCGACATTTTCAACGACGGCACGGTGACTGCCTACGATGACATTGATGATGCAGCGATGGTCAGGAAGTTCGATCTTTACCGCTCAGACGAGGGTGCTGGGATTGTCCAAAGTGAGTTCGATGAGTGGGTTTGCAAAAATGGTCCCTCACTCGAAGATTTGAGGATTGTTGGGCAGATGACAGAAGAAGAAAAGGCTCGTGGCGACCGCCCGCTCATCAATATTACTCAACTACAACGGCTCCACAACGGTGCTATCTGGCAGGAATACCAGCGTACAAACATCATCGCCGAGTTGCTCGATAATATGCTACCGGGTTTTGGTGCTGAATTGTCGAAGCGTCTGGCTGAAGCAAAAATGCCGTCTCTCCCAGCCTTAAAAGAAAATACACTAACAGCATCTTAAAATAATTAGAAAGGATTAGATTATGGCGTTACAAGTAAATGTTCCTCTACAGGGCGGGATCACTCATAACAATGGTTATGTTCGTGTTACAAACGCCCGTGTATGTAGAAAGGATAGTGAAGACTGGTTTATGATGGTAGATGTTTCTGTATATAAAGATTCAGATGAGCGAGCCAAGGCTGCTCCAGAAACCATTCCCTGTCCTGCTATGGATAAATTTAAGTTTGATTATTCTGTAGGCGATGAGAGTGATAGCAATCTTGTTACTCTTGCATATGCTAAATTAAAGACTGAAAGTATTTTCAGTGGAGCTTCTAACGTATAAGTAGTTTAGTATAATGTCTACTCAAGAAGAAGTTAATGATTTTATAAACATTTTAATGCAACAACGTAATGAAGCATTAAATAAACTTGCAGAAGCAATGACAACAAATGTGTCCTTACAGCGACAGATTTCAAAGGAAAATGAAAATGCCGACAATACAGAAACTAGCACAGTTACTACTGATTAGCTTTAGTATAATCTTTTTTTCAGGAATACTGACATCACAAGCATTTGCACAAACTAAATTATCTCCTAATCTTTGTCTTCCCATGGAAAAAAAAGATATAATTTTAAGTAATATTATAAATCAATTTAAAGAAAAACAAATACTAACAGGAGTATCTGTTAAAGGTCATCTTATTAATGTTTATGTAAATATAGAAACAGGAACATGGACAGTGGTAGGATTTGCTCCTACTAAACATCTATGTATTTTAGATACAGGATCAGGTTTAGAGGTTGATCCTGAAAGTATAGTATTAGGAACTGGCACGTAGGGGAACTTAAATGGCAGCATTAAATAATCAATTTACGGGATATAGTAGAGATACCCTTCAAGAATTAGCTAAAGGCTATGGTTATTCTGGAGCAAACTTAAAGGACTTTGGAAGTTTTCTTGAGCAAAATCCTGATATAGCCTCTCGTTATTTCACTCAACAGAATACAGATATGTTTGGTGAAGAAACAATGCGTAGTTTTCAGGCAGGAGGATTACAGCCCCCTTTAATTGGTGAATTAACTGCTCAGAGAACAGTAGCTCCGGGGTTGCCTGTAGGTGGAGCATTTCAAGCTGCAGTTACTCCATTTGAAGAAGAACAGCTTATATCTCCTGTACAAGGACAGGTAACTACAGATGTTACTGTTCCCACTGCGACACAAGCTCCTGTTGCTCAAACTATAGCACCAACTGCTGCAGTTGCACCACAAGTTACCACTGCTGCTGCTGCTCCTGATGTACGAGAAGTTGCTGCACAGGCAGCACAATTACAAGCTCCTACACAGACAATTGAAGCGCAGCAACAGGCACAAACTAATATTGCAAATCTTCAGGCTGCTCAATTAGCACAAGCTGCTCAAGTGCAAGCTCCTCCTCCAAGACAACTACAGGCTGGAGAAGTAGTAGCTGCACCTACAGGACAAGCAGTACAGGCAGCACAGTTTATTGAGCCAGAAGCCCAAGCTGCTGTGGCTGCACCTACGGAAGCTGCTACAGTTCAAGGGCAGCTTGAAACATTATTGCAACAGTTTGAAGGTGGAGAAATTCCTTCGTGGGCTAGAGGTGCTGTTCGTGCTGCAGAACAGACGTTAGCGGCACGAGGATTAGGAGCTAGTAGCATGGCAGGACAAGCTATTCTTGACGCTGCCTTTGAACAAGCTTTGCCCATTGCACAATTAGATGCCCGTACTGTAGCTACTTTTGAAGCACAAAATTTAACTAACAGGCAACAGGCAGCAATGGTTCGTGCTCAATACAGAGCACAATTTATGCAGCAGGAGTTTGATCAATCTTTTCAAACTAGGGTACGGAATGCTGCAACAGTAGCCGATGTAGCAAATCGTAATTTCACTGCAGATCAACAAATTGCTCTTGAAAATGCACGATTTGTACAAACAGTAGATTTACAAAATCTTAATAATTCACAAGCTATAACTATGGCACAAGCTGCTGCTTTGTCACAATTGGACATTGCTAATTTAAATAACAGGCAACAGGCAGCAGTTCAAAATGCTCAGAATTTTTTGCAACTTGATACTGCAAATTTGAACAATTCTCAACAGGCAGCTATTGTTAATTCTCAAGCACAAGTTCAATCTTTGTTAACGGATGCTGCAGCAGAAAATTCTACTCGTCAAATAAATGCTAGTAGCCAGCAACAGACAGATCAGTTTTATGATAATCTTATTTCTAGTGTAGGACAGAATAATTCTGCTCAAGCAAACGCTATTAGTCAATTTAATTCTGGTGAAATTAACGCATTACAAAGATTTAATTCTGAAATTGTTAATCAGAGAGAACAATTTAATGCGGGTAATCAATTAGCAATTGAACAAAGTAATGCAGTTTGGCGAAGAGAAATTGCTACAGCAGATACTGCTGCTGTAAACTTTCAGAATCAGTTAAATGCACAGAATCTGTTAGATATTAGTAATACCGCTTATAGTAATTTATGGCAAGAATATAGAGATGTCATGGAATTTGCTTGGACAAGTGGAGAAAATGAACTTGATAGAATTTCTGCTTTGCAATTAGCACAGTTAAATAATAAAAGTGATAGAAGTTTAGCTGAATTTGCGGCAGATAGACAAAATAGTGTTAATGTTGGTAGTTTTATTGGTGAAATACTATCACCATTTGCGACAGCAGGAATTAGTTCTCTAGCCAAAGCTATGTTTCCTTTTAAAAAATAGGAATAACTATATAAACGGAGAAATTGAATGACTACAAATTCGGGACATACCGCTAAAGCAGTAGCGAATAATGGTAATGGGTATTGGAAAGATTTTGAAACAGCTAAGACAGCTATGAGCAAAGAAGACCCTGCTGAAGAAGCAGTGAACAATTTTATTAGTGGCAATACTAGTATGAATACTTTAATGGCTAATTTACAAGCTGCTTCTGCTAGAGGAGAAAAGCTTGATCTTGCATCAACGGCCCTTGAACAACACTTACTAACTGTAGGAGGGTATAATAAACCACGGGTAGAAGCAATATTAGCAGAACTACGTAAAATAGAAATAAGAACAGCAGGTACACGTAGCAAAGTACAAGCAGGAGAACAAATAAAGACAGCGTTAATGGCTCAAAGAGCAAAAGATGTGCCAAGATTACCAACTCCACAAGAAAATTATGGTAACTTAATTCGGCAGAAACTTAGAGACGTTGCACAGGAATTTAAACAAAAGCCAATCACTAGTATAGGATAAACAATATGCCAAACCTTGATATTCAACAACTTAGTGCTCCTGTTCCCGGTCAGTCATTAACTGCTGAACCGAAGTCTCGTCCTTGGGAGACACCGCCTAAATATGAAACAGAAGAAGAGGCATTAGGTTTTTATGTAAATCAAATGAATGCTGTTGATAGACTTCAGAAATTAGTTCATATTATGAAATCAGGATTTCCTGTAGCTGATTTAGTTGATGCTGTAACTTTATCGGGAGTGATGCAAGGGCTACATACTATAGATGTAGCAGTACTTATTGCTCCTACACTATTTGAATTATTTAATTCAATAGCGGATATTGCAGGAATAGAAGTGAAAGACGGAGTAATAAAAGAACAAGGTTTTCCTTCACATATTATTCAATTAGCTCAAAGTAAACCACAGGAAGAAGAGCTTATAGAAAGTATAGATGAAGAACAACTACAAAATATTAAACAGTCTGTAGAGGGCTTGATGACTCGACCTGAAATAAATATGGAAGAAATGGAGCAATAGCATGGTAGCAACAGTGATAGCTTCTGCATTAGGAACAGTAGGAAGAAATATTGTTGAACAAAGAAAACGTCAAGAAACATTAAGTGATGATCTTTTTCGTGATCTTTATAGTAAAGTAGAAGCAGGTGCAGAGGCTTTAGATACTGATATCCTAGCAGCAGAACAAGTTATTCGTGATGCGTTGGCTATAGGTTTAAAAACTCAACGACAAGTAGAAAGCTATCTTGGATCGTCTCCAGATAAACGGGCTTGGATGCAAGAAAAATACAATGAAAATCAAAGTTTATTTGAGGGTGATGATGAGGATAGACTAACCCCTGCACAACTTTTTGATTTTCCAGTGTCACCCAAGGATGTAACAATTGGACAGGATCAAATTCGTAAAATAGCTTTAAGATATACGGGCATGTTAGTTGATCCTTCTGTTACATCTGCTCAAGAGCAAAAGACTTTTGGGGAAAATTTTTATGATAGTTTAAGTATTAATTTAGGATTCCAAAATCCACGACAAGCCGCTCTAGAGCAAGTAAAATACCTACGAGGAGAAAATGCAACGTACATAAGTCAGGTACTTTCAAAATCGAAAAGAACTCCGTTTGAAATTACAGGTGGTATGCTACCTTTTAAAATGCCACCAGACACGGTACGAATTTTAGAGCTTAAAACTGCGCAACTTGCGCTTGATGAAGCAAAAGATAAACGCATGTTAATTGAAGATTCTATTTACGGAAAGGCTTTCAAAAAACCAAATGGAGAAGACGATCCCAGCGTGACAGCTATAAATATTTTTGGAGTAGTAGTTCCAAGAGGAACTAGACTGTCTGAATTAACAGGACACCTAGCAAATGTATATTCGTTTTCCCAAGCATGGGAAAATATGACTGGTAAGCTACCTACTTCTTCTAACCATGCGGCGTTTCAGAGAAGGATTTTAGGGAATATTGCTGGTAGCTATGATTCTGACTATAAGGAAGATTCCGGTGGCATTAGATTTACTAATGCAACTACAACTAGAGATTCTTTAGCGATAGCAGAGGCTACTAGAAATGCTTGGCTATTTTCACAACTGCGTAGTGGGGATGATGTCGCCCCGACTTTGCAGTTACTACAGTCTGGATATGTTCCAGATCAATATGTAGCGGTAGGACTCGCCCACGCCTTTAGAGGCTGGGCAGCTAGGAAGAAGGGCAGCTCCACAAATAAAACCTTTGCACAATTTGTGTCGGAATTTGGTGACTCCGCAGCAATGACAGGTATATTTGGTAAGGGTGAGATGCCAAGTGCAATGCTGACGAGAATACAGCAGTGGAGAAACAAACAACTTATTTCCAACTATAATCAGAGCCTACTGCCTGACTATAGCGATGACATACAAACACCTGATGACTTACTAGGTGCCATAAACAAGAAAATACAAGCGTTAAATCTAGACGATAAATTTGGTTCAATTGCAGCTTCAACAAACCTGAATGATGCTGTTTTAGTTTTACATCAAGTACACAATGAAGTGTATGGTACAGCACCCTCAGAAGTTGCTCTCGCTACGACTAATTTTTTCGAGGCATTTCCGGTTAGGGAGGATACTTCTGGTATTCCTTCAGTAACTACTGCTACTGCTCCTGCTCCTGTGGATGTGGACGAGAGCGATACTATTGGTGGTGTTAATAAGGAAGGTGTTGTTACGAGTTTTGGTGAACGAACATTAAATCTTATAAATCAGGTCACACAACTGGGCTTAAAGAGTGGAGAAGACCCTGAAGGAAATAAAGTTGATATAGAAAACTTAGATCCAGAACAACGGGCTAATTTGGATAGACAATGGTTTGCTCATGCTGCAGCATTGATGATGTCCTCTACAAAATCGGGCTTTACTTTGAAAGATGTAACTGATACTACTGATACTGAAGTAGGTACTGATACTACTGATACTGAAGTAGGTACTGATACTACTGATACTGAAGTAGGTACTTATGATTCTTATAGTGACTGGACAGAAGATAATGTACATGGACCAGACTGGGAAGAGTCTTGGAGGGCATTTAGAGGAAACCCCAGTGACGGGGACGCTACTGAGAATTTAGTTGACCAGTATAAGGCTTCCCGAGGAGGTAGTAGTACGCTTCCTGCCCCTAGGGTCTTTAGGAAGTTTTTAGCTAACGAACCAATTGAAAGCGAAGAAAGTTTGGTTGACTATGTAAATAGATTTTTAAGTGGTGCGTTCCCAGAGGAGGATCAGACAGATGCTGGTGATACGGGTAAAGTACCGACAGGACTCGGCACACCAAGCATAAGTGAGCAGTATAACCTCATAACTGAAGCTCTAAGGAAGCTTGACACTCTTGACGAGGCAATAGCTTGGCGCACTGAAAATGCGCTTCCCTTCCTAATGAATGAGAGTGCATTTAAATCGGCACTCAGGGATGTAGGGGCTGAAAAAGGATGGTCTGATGAACCAGAAGAAGAAGAAGAAGAAACTACCGAAACTATTACTCACCGGCGCGGGGCACGAAAAAAAAAATAGATATTAGTTCACCCGAAGCTCAAAAAGATTTAGCCGCATTGAGAGCAGCAAAATTGACAGCAGAAAAAACAGGAAATAAAGAACTATATCGTAATCTTGTACAAGAAATGATAGCTAAATACCAAAATCCAGACTCCCTAGCTGCTGTAGCATTTGCCCGTGCTCTTGGTTCCTAAAACCTAACAGAAAGAATTACATGATTAAGGTTCTATAACATGGCAGAAAACACTACACCATATTATTTACAGGAAAAGCTCACAAGGAAGCAACTTTTAGAAGATGAAGAGTTTCTAGAAGATGCTTCTAAATATTTATATGATAGAACTGGTTCAGCATATGATGATCCAGCAAAGATTGTAGATGAATTAGCGGAAGTTATGCGATGGGGAACTACCAATGAAGTTTCTATGGCTAGAACATACCGCTATGCAAAAAATGCAAATGAGGAACAACGAGACACAATGGGCAAAATGTTTCTTGCCTTTGATAAAGGTGAAAAAATAACTAGTAATTGGGAATGGATTAATGATTATGTGGGAGGAATTTTAACGGCTCCTAGTACTGTTGCTGCAATAGGTACGGGTGGTCTTGGTTTACTTTCAAAAGGTGCAGTAAGAGGAGGAATGACGAGAGTAGCAAGTCTAATTAATGATCTTACAGTTAAAAATGTTCTGTCTAAAACTACAAGAGGAGAGGCGTTTAGACGAGGGGCAATTGCAGGGGCAGCAGTAGAGGCTCCAATTGGTGCTGTTCATGGAGCAGGAGAAGCTGCATCCCGTAAGTTAACTGGTCGAGAAGAATTTAAAGATATTGATGTTGTCGAACAAGCCCTAATAGGGGGCGCTACAGGCGCTCTTTTTGGAGGAGCGGTGTCTGGTGGAGTTAGGGTACTAAGAAGGAGCCAAGAGCTAAAAGCACAAGAGCTATTTGGAAAAGGGCTTGCAGCAACAGAAACAAGAGCAAAAGAGGCTAGAAAAGAATTTGATGTATACTTTAAATTAGTTGGAGAAGTAGATAAAGCAGGACAGACGAAACTAGTTAAAATTAGAGAGGGTGTAAGAGGCCAACTTGATCCTCTTAAAGATTCTATGATAGGAAGAGAGCTAAAGGCAGAGATTGTTCCTACACCAGAGGGTTTTAAAGCTAGTTTTAGTGACAACGTCCATGACAATATCATTGATGCAGCCACTGAAATTTTACATAAATACGGTACGAGGGCTGTAGATTTTACTGAAGATAAGAGAATAACAGAAAGAATAATTGATGCAATAAATTTTGCTGGTGAAGGCAAAGTGGATAGGTCTCAAGCCTTTAAGGCAATAGATAAAATACTAGAAAAGTATGCTTTGACCAGAGAACAATTTACTTCAATCTTTAGAGCGGATATGTCTGAGTGGGGTAAAGTTGGACAAAAATTGGGGAAGTTGTCAAAGGACAACTTTGAATACAGATTAACAAAAGCAACAGAGGATTTAACAGCAACTCGGTTTCTTAGTCCAGCAGCACAAAAACGATTTGAGGAAATTTCTAGATTAGCAGAATCTGGGGAAGTAGCAATTTGGAAAGGCATTCAGGCAATAGATAAATTTCGCTTGGGTATGATGACCATTCAAACTGCAACTACTATTCGTAACACAGCCAATGCTGGTGTTAGAACTGCACTCTATGCGCTAGATAATTTTTTCTATGGTGCATTTACATTAAATCCAAGCAGAATGCAATCTGGACTTACTGCCGGAAGACAAATACTAAATCCATCTGAATCAAACTATTTACGCTTAATGTTTGCTCAAAATATGCCAGATGAATTTCAAACTTTATTCAGGCAAATGGCAGACATTGAAGCAGGGGCCTTAGAAAGTTCAAAGCTTGTTGGCATTGCTAGATTTTTAAACAGAGCTAACACTCTTGCAGATAACTCTTTTAAACGAGCTATATTTATGTCTGAACTGAAGTCTATTCTAGCAAAAAAAGCGAAGACCCGATTGCATCCTAAACGTGAAGGAAAAACTCTCAGACAGCATATGGAAGAGGGAACCTTCGGTACAATAGATAGAAATGACATTGCTAAAGCAATGGAAGAAGCATTACATTTTACCTATCAGAAGTCTTTTCCAGCACGGGGGCCAAAAGGGAAACGATACAAAAAAGGTTTATGGAATGCAATAGGCAACGGATTTATTGAAGCCTTTAGCAACCCTGCCACATCTACAATTATTCCGTTTCCACGATTTGTAGCTAACTCATTAGAGTTTATGTATAAACATGCCCCAATCATAGGAATGGCTGATCCGGGATTGTTTTATAGAGCAGCCAAAGGAGCAAGCACGTTAGAAATAAGAAAACGCTTCTCTCAACAATTAACTGGTACTACTATGTTATATGGAGCCATTCAATTAAGAGCACAACAGGGACCAACAGCAAATTGGTGGGAAGTATATGATGAAGAGACAGGTAAATATAAAAATGCCCTAGCTTTTTATGGCCCATTTGCTCCATGGATGTTGTTAGCAGATAAAATTGTAAGAACCATGACAGCACAAAAAGACTTAATACCCGGAGTAGTACCCATAATTATAGGAGAGGAAACAAGAGCCACATGGGACAAAGTAGAACACCAAAGTTTACCTAAAGGGCTATATACTTTAGAAACAGGAAGAGACTTTATGAAAGCTGCCTTTGGCTCAACATTTAGAACGGGAATGACTCGTGAATTTTTCAAAGAGCTTGCTGATCTAGGAAGGGAAAGTGATAATCTTTTTGCGGCAAAGGGAGATATTAGCAGAGATGTTCTTGGAGAAAAATACAGAGACGAACAGATACGACTCGATGATTGGGCAGCTAAATGGGTGGGTAACTATCTGAATACTTTTTTGGTTCCTCTTGGTCAATTAAGAGATGTAATGATTGCATATGATCCTAAAGAATATGCAGGAGTAAAAGAAACAGATGTAGTTAATCCAGTAGAAGATGCTATTAGAAGAACACTTCGTTCTGCTCCAATTACCAGAGGAGGAGAATATGATATACCATTTGCTGGGTTATTTAGTTCAAAAGATGCAGCGGAAGGTGTATTTAAATGGTTAGGGGGAAAAGGTACTCCAGCAGAAGATGTAGTTACAGCTACCGCTCTTCCCGGAACCAGACAAGAACGGGAAGACACTGTTGAGAGGCAACTTACAGGTCTAGGTTCTCCTGCCTACAAGAATGTATTAGAAGAAGAAATGCAAAAGCATCAGTTGTTAAGCTATAAACTGTTTCCTAAAATTAAAGATGCCCCAGAACTTACTCGTAGACTAAGAATAGAATATCGGAACCTTGTTGAGAAAAATCTTATTCCTTATATACGAGGAGAACATAAACAAAAGTATGCAGAACTTTCTCCTGAAAGTCAAAGGAGAAATTTACAGCTTCAAATAGAATATGTAAGAGAGAACTCTTTAGATGTGGTAGAAAGAAGTATTTTAGCAGAACTTGAGCAAAACAACTTTGTTTCAGACGAAGAAAGGAACAGAGTAAATGATCAGCTTACAAGAATTATGCAAATACGCTTTAGAAAAGCAGACGAAGGTAAGCAAGTGCTGGCAGTAGAGAAATTTAATAGAATACATAAAAGAAAACCTAATCTAGATATTCAACAAGATTTAAAAGCCCTTCTATCTGATTTCAAAATAATAAAGCTTAACTAAATGTCCATACCTATGTTCATTAAAATGTTTGAAACTGTTGGCATACCAGTGCTTACTGCCGCTGCTGCTGGCTATGCTTTATGGTGGCTAATAAAATGGATAACAGGAAGTTTTAAACAAGAACTTCAAGAGGAGCATCGTATTCTTGTTAAATCTATTGACCAGTTGAAAGAAGAACTAGACGAAGAAACACGAGATACACGAAAACATCTTGGTCAAAAGCTTGATGAAATGAGAATAATGACTATTCGTTTAATTGATAGAGTGCGAGTTCTTGAAATAAATTTTATAGAACATGATGAAACTTCTCGTGCTACTCATGGACTAACTAGAATAGAAAGAAAAAAGCCCCGCCACGAAATTGTGGAGGAGCTTAAAGAACAGATTAAGGATGCCGGAAAAGTAAACGGAGATTAGAAAAATAGTAGTAGCATTAATACTAGGTATAAATGAATTAGTAGTATAATAAATTTATAATCATACCCTATTTTCATTTTTATAATGAGCTTGGAAGGCATTTTGCCTTCCTTTTTTTTCGTCCAAGTCTTTGCTTCTTTTTCAATGTTCAACATTTTGTTTCTCATTCCAATCCCCAAGCACAAGTCTTTCCCGCTGGCTCACTGATAAATTTCTTTTGACCAACATATTTTCGTGTATCTCTAAGTTTTCAAAGTATGCCTTATTAAATCCTCGTTCCCACTCCTGATAGAAAGAAGTATTTGGTTTGTATGGATTAGTAATCTTGCCACGATGGAATGCACGATGCCCTTTCTCAAATTGAATGCGAAGAGGAACATTCTTTTCTTTACTATACATAGTTTTCATTTTATACATCTCCTTGAGATAGTGCAGCAAGTGGTGCAACAGAAGGAAAGTCCACCACCTCACATGCATCTGCTGTACAAGCCAGTTCTTGTGTACCGGAAGTTAAATCTTCTTTTTCATAACTACTAAAACTTTCCCAATTTACTCCTATGGGCATCTTTTCTAATAAACTAAAGTATGTTTCTTTATTACAGTCCTGATAGGGGGCTTGCTTATACATGTGTTCTGTCATAGGAAGAAAGCTGATACCTGACATGTCATCAAAATTAGTGTATACAAAATTTGCAACCTCCAGCCACTCTGGTTCTTTTAAACTAACTGTAATAGAAGGCTTATGTTCACACCAATGATTAGCATAAATTTTCCATAAAGTCAAATGTTCAATCGCAGAAATGTCTTTTCTATTTACTGCATTAGTAGGCGATTTAAAAGGAAAGGAAAACACAACAGTACTATCAGGATTCTCTGCAGCATCTTCCCAAGGAAAGCCTTTATCAATCAAGAATTGAGTCAGTGGGTCTTTCTTGTCTGCTCTTATAGTTCGTATGTAATAGTCATTATGTCTAGGATGTATACCACTCGCAGCATTGACCAATTGGCTAACTGTACCAGAGGGCTTGACACAAGTAATAGCTGCTGAAGGCTCTATATCTAATAGCTTTGCCCATTTACTATTTGTTGCAACTGCCCAAAGTCTTAGGTTCTCTAGAAGTGCAGGTAAATTATCTTTGGTTTTATTAGCCAACATTTTATTGTCCATAATACCAGTTAAGGATACACCAAGCAGCCTTTCTTCTTCTGTATTTTTTGTCCACTGTCGGCTCAAGCCCTTAATATCAGTGAAACAAGATTGTATAGTTCCAAGAATAGTTGCGAGTTCAACTTTCTTTTGTAAAGTTTCTGGCGTATCTTCTTCTCTAACAACTACCTCAGATAGATTACAGAACTGCTTAGGTCTAAGGATAATCTCACAACATGGATTAGTTCCATACTCTACGTCAGCGGGACGCCTCTCGTACTTAGCTGCTTGTTTTTGAGCAGAGGTACGATTAAAGATTCCCCGCTCCCCTGATTTAGAATCGTACAGAGCTACCCATTCACGCATAAATGTGCCTATGTCTGGCTTTTCTGTATAACATACGCTATTATTAGATAGAGTACGTTGTGATTCAGTCTCCCACCATGACCCAGATTTTGCATGTCTCATACGATCATCTGATAGGTTAGACAGACTAATTAACGCAGACCTACGTACTCCTCCCACTACTACTACATCTGCAATCTTGCACATTAGATCATGGCATTCTATGCTGGATAGCTTTCTACCAGACGCTCTCTTGAAAATATTTGTAGTAAACATAAAGAGATTTTCTAGAGGATCAGGACCACTAGCCCGTCCACCAAAAGTCTTTAGTTTAGCTCCTGCTGGACGTACTCTGGACATATCCCATTGAGGGACCATGCCAGCATATAGCAAATTAATTAGTTCTTTATAACTACGGTGCCATCCTTCCTTACTATCTTGTACGATAATTGTAGTCTCACTATTTTCAAACTCATCTGGAACCTTTGGTAGCTGAGAAATAAATTGGCGCTCTACAGAAAATCCTACACCCGTACCGTGCATAAGAATATATAAGCATTCATCAAATGCTCGTGGACTATCAACAGAGAGATAGGAACAATTATACGATGCTATATGGTTTCTTTCAAGTGCTGGCCCAGCGGTCATCATTGCTCTCATGCTCGGCATAACTTTCAATGTAGTAATAGCTACATATAAATCTGTATAAACTTCTTTTGGAAGAGTAAAATTATGTTTGTCTTTAAGAAAATCCCTATAGTAATTGAGTAGTCTAGTGACTGTTTCTTGCCATGTTTCTCTTCTACCTTTCTCTTCAATCCACCGGGCGTATCTCGACATAGCTATTATGTTCTGATAATCGTTCATTGTTCTCCTCCACTACATTTTATGGTTATATTTAGGGGTACAACCCCGTCGAGATGATCAAGTAATTCTTCCACCATATCTGTTAATTCTTCCGTTGGATCACCATCAACAGGCATAGGAAATTCGTCTGGATCAAGCTCCACAAAAATAGATATTCTAGCTTTTGTTTTCATAGTACTTCCATTTTTACTTGACAAGGGTCACTAATTATTTTTTCATTCTGTAAACTTTTCAATAGGTAAGTAAGATACCATGATGCCTTATTCAAATCTTCTACACCATGTTTATAGCCTTCTCTCCATGTATATTTAAGAACATTACCTTTACAGTAGCCTTTAAATTCTTCGTCTGTAAGTGCTGCTCTAATAGCTTGAATACATTCAATACCAAATATATTATTATTATAATGTAGGGGATGATTAACTGTGTCATTTTCCATCAAGCGGTTCCTTTTGTTTTTGAATCAAAAGTTAGTATAGTATTTTCTAGATTTTCGGGCATCGGCGTAATCATAGATTTTTGAACATAGGTTTTTACCATATCTCTTAAAAAAACATTCTCTTCCATAGCAGGAATAGAAGCTGCAGCAAAATTACAAAGCATTACCATGTTAACAAACTCCGAGTCAGATAAAGTTGTCTGTTGAGCATTTGTAACAATTGAAACTTGCACCTCTCCAGTCCACCCTTCCTTTTCTGTTGTTTCTTCTTCCTCTTGAACTTCAACCTGTCCTTTTACTGGACGTAGAATAATGATAAAATCATCTGGTGTCAAGTGTTTATGGATGTTAATCATAGTGTGTCCTCACTTTTTGTTTCTACTTCTGTTATGGTAGGTGGCATAAAAATTAATTTTTCCTTTAGCCAATTTCGGGGAATAACTCTATCACAATAAAGTATATCTTTCTTTTTACACCAATCTCCATAGGTTGTTTTAGAACCTTTTCTTATTTTTCTTTTACTGTTTTCAAATACTATTCGTATGTCTAAGGTATAGTGTTGTTTCTTTATTTCTACATGCTTGCGCCTATCCGCTGTAGACCAAAACCCTTTTACTTCTAATACAATACCATTATCTAATATAAAATCAGGAGTATAAGATCGTATTGAAAAATCAACCCATTTAATTTTAATAGTTTCATATCTAATAGCATGGTTAGATTTTTTAATTTGTTTAGCCACCAGTTGTTCTAGACCTGATCTAAAACCTGCTGCTCTAGCTTTACTATATCCCTTTTTATTGTACATTACATTGGAACAAATTCTAGTTGTTTAACTCTTTTATTTTTAAGTTATAACAATCTGCTTTAACTTTATAGTTATTACTTGGATCAAAATCTCCCTTTTTCATAAAAATTGCTTTATTTAAAAAGTCATCTTTCTTAATCCTACCTAAATACCACCCCACTGTTAAGTCTCCTTTCACTCTAATAAATACATACGAATCACATTTCTGATCAATATTATATTTTGCTACACTACAATCATATTCAGGTAGGGGTGTAACAGAAGTTTGCTTAGTCTTTACGTCTATTTTTTCTCCATCAGGAAGAACAAGATCATACTCATATGTATTTTGCCACGTTCCTCCTAAATGAGAAAGGGCTATTTGTTCTCCTATAAACCCCACTAAATTTCCTTTTCCTTTTAGTATGGAATTACTTAATTGTCCTAACTCTTTTGCCTTTATTCTGGCTTGGTCAAGCATATCTAAGGAAACATTAATTTCTTTCATGCTAGTACCTTTCTTAAAATAAAATAGAGGGAAGGCATTAATAGCCTTCCCCCCATTTAGAAAAATTATATATATCGCTCGTAAAAAGTTCTCGCAGGATCACCTAGGGTTCTATATGAATAGTGATACCCTAGTCTCTTTAGCTCTTCTGCTACATCTGCATCAGCTTCCTTCTTGACTTCAATAGCAATCTTTAAACCCGACAACTTTTTGTTTCGCAAGGCTACTTTTGCATCTCGTAATTGTGTAGCCATTTCATTTACCGCATCTTGCAACTCGTCAATAGACATAGCTTCAAATACGGTTGGTTCATTCACCTCTTTTTGTTCTTTTACAATTTTAACAATACTATCCAATTTATTAGTTGACATTTACTTTCTCTCCTTTTTCCATATCTATATAATATACTAGAGGTTTTGTTTTAGCTTTACTAACTCGTGAAGTTTCTTCTGTTAAGCTGTCCCCCCAACAGGAATATCTAAAATTACAAAACCTGCATTCTGTACCAAGTACATAAGCACCTGTTTCTCGCTTATAAAAAGTTTCTTTAACGGGCTTATAGCATCTTTTAAAAGTATTATCTTTTAACACTTCAACTGTTTTTGTAAGTTTCTCTAGTACTGTATTAGTATCACTGGTATATTTAACATACTTAAATTCTCCAGAAGAATTGTTTATAACCCACCACCCTCCCGGTTTAACCTTTTTGCCTGTAGCATAAATTGCAAGTTGTCCTACATAACCAAAAGGATCACTATTTTCTAAAGTTTCTCCATCAATCCATTTATTTTTATAACTCCACGGGCTAGTTGATTTAATATCATCTACTTGATTATCAAGTACTAAATCATATTCCCCCGATATTTTTTCACCAGCTAGAGTTGTCTCTATTTTCTCTGGCTTCTCGAAGGTAGCTCCTGCTTCTTTTAAAATGCCCTTGAATACTGCTTCTGTTATATCTCCAATCATCATTCGCAAAAGAAAATGTGAAGGGGGAGGAACAGCAGCCTCTGGTTTATTCTTTTGAAACCAAAGTTGACAAGTCGCCTTACCAATATTGCTTGCTCGTAAACGAAAATCTTTTGTATCCTCTCTCTTTTTAAATTGCCTACGCACGGCTTGTTCTACATGCTTTACAATGCCTTTTATGTTTTCCTCAGACATTGTGGCAGCACCCTTACGAACTGAGCTTAAATATGAATGAACAAGTAGTTCAACAGGGTGTTCCATATTATTGATTATCTTCAACCGGCACGAAGGAGTTAAGAACCGCTACCTCTTTATCAGTAAAAGGAGTGTTCTTAGCCTTTTGATCATATGCTTCCTTAATGTACTTATTATAATTGTCTACCCAAGTTGAAAACTTCATCAGCATGTCATTATCTTCTGGTTGCTTGAGTTCAATTTCTTTCGAGAGGTGTATTGTAGGGAGAGGCTGGTACAACATGTTACCGTTCATCATAGGCGCACCTTCTGTACTCAGGTTAATTTCATGTTGAGGAAATAGGCGTCCTGCATTTCGATATTTAGCTAGAGCTTCCCCCATGACCTTAAAAGCAGTGTTATTTTCAATTTCCCAAATGACTGGAATAGTATCACCATCAGATGGCATTGCTTCTCCTGCCTCATTAACAGCGGCATTTTCGTCTGGGGCAATTGTTCCAAAAATAGCCCTAACTCTCCTGACTGATGTAATCAATTTTCGAGTGGCTTCAGGAACTTCCTTCCAGTCTTTAATGAACCCAGAAGGACGCCCACAATTAAATCCACCATCATCATCTATCAGATCAGAGGAGTTAAATATTCTATAGTCATGAGTGAATGCTGACTTTATGTACCTACCTTTCCGCCCTTTAGGATCAGGGGTAGGAAACGGCACCCATCTGTTATACCTATATCTCTGTAGAAAAGGTCGAAAAGATAGACTTTCACAGTATTTGAAATTTCCTGTACCGTCATCAAGTCGAAATGTTCCACCGGGAACTACCTCTACCTGTCTCTTTTTTCCATTTTCCATAGTTCCCATGATAGCCTTATTCCAGATACGCATACGACACAATGCGTCTGAAGAACGAGAAGATGGTCCTGAAGTATCTAGCATTCCCATCGCTGCCGCCACCATATCGTAGTTAGCAGTATCAATTGTGACTACTTGTGTGTCCATAATTATTCCTTTCACTATGCCTAAAAAGATTGCCCCATTATAGCCAGTCTCAAGAAAAAGTCAAGTGCATTATTTTACCGCCATCCAATTATTTCCTATTTTATAATCTAAGGTAAAGGGAACATTAAAATTAACTTCAAATTTACTTAAAAAAGTATCCCTAAGCTGCTGTTCTGTCTGCATAATACAGTTTAAAACAAGCTCTTTTTCTTCTGGATAGGTATCTATAACTATACTATCGTGAACACTGTTTACAATAAGACTTTTTAGATTATTTTTTCTCATAATTTTTTCTACCAGAAGCAAGGTTAGTTGTACAATGTCAGTAGAAATTGACTGCACTGGGTAATTTTTGATAGCTGTAAAATGTGTGATCCCCCCATTTGCCCTACGTTCAGCAGATGGAAAAGAAAACTGTCGGCCCGTTGGTGTAGTGACCATTCCCGTAGACATAACTTCATTGGCGAGTGTAGTATGCCATTTCGCTATGCCATTATATTTTTCTGTAAATTGTTTGTAGTATGCCGCCTCTGCTTTAGTTCGTCCAAAGCCTGTTGCACCGAACAGAGGAGCAAACGTATGCGCTTTAGCTTCCTGTCTAGAAGTGTTTTGTCCTGCTGCGCTAATTACCTCTGCTGTATAACTGTGAACATCAAATCCTGTAGAAATCTCTGTTTTTGCTACTTCATCCTGACTTAAAAAGGCTGCAGCCCTAAATTCCAGTTGGGCGAAGTCCGCCTCTATGATAAGACCATTCTCCCAACGAGATTTAAACACACGCTTAATCGGAAAAGTGCCACCACGAGGCATATTTTGCAAATTAGGAGAATCAGAAGCCAATCTACCAGTCGAGGTTCTATGTTGAACCAACCTCACATGTAATAAATTATCCTGCTTTACAAAGGTTTCAATACCTTCAACAAAAGAAGATAAATAGGTATCAAGAGCAGACAATCGTCGTACTTTATAAAGAAAAGTTTGAGCTTCTTTCATGCCCAGCCGCTTGGCAGTTTCTTCAAGTAATCCTATATTCAATTTATTCGTGCTAAACCCATGATTGGCTACCCAACTCGCTGAAGGAGCAGAAAACTTTAGTCCAGCAATCTGATTACGAGGTAAATACAGAACACCTTTATGATTACATCCCTTACATATTCGCTTTGCCTTTCCTACTGTACCATCTTTCTTTATTACTAGATTATAACCCCTTCCAAAACAATCTTTACATTGAATGACAGTAGTTTTATACACAATATCTGAATGTCTTTTAACTTCAGCCTCAAAATCTATCTTTTTCATATATTTTGAAAAGTTTTCTGTCCACGTTCTTTTATCTTTTGGTTTTCTACTATATACAACCATACTCAATTGTTCTGGAGAAGCTAAATTAATAGGAGTATCCCCCATTAATGCAGAAACATGGGATTTCAATGCTTGTTTAATTTCTTGTTGTTCTTTTTCAAATTCTTGTTTAACTTGTTGAAGACTATTTCTATCTACTGAAAATCCCCGACAATATATTTTTGATAATAGGACACACAATTCGTTTGTATGTTCAATTATGTTTTGAAGAGGGGCGTAATCTACACTAAACATTTTTCTACGCAGCCGCCCCGCTAATTCCTGCGTAGCCCTAACATCAGTAAGACAATATTCTTGTAATTCATCTCCAGCTATTTCATCTACTGATAGACCATTGTTTAATTGTATTTTTAATGTATCTAGTTTTTGATTTTCTAGTTCATATCGTGTTGCAATAGCTTCCAAGGACAGGGGTTGCTTAACCGCTCTCTGAAATAGGTATTCTACAAGCATAGTATCAAATACAGGACCATCATACACAAAACCAGTATCCCACAGCCAAATTAATTCATGCTGTGCATTATGACAAATTATTACGGTAGCTTCATCAAGTTGATCCTGCAATAATTTCTTTGCATTGTCTGTACTATGTGTAGTGTGATCAAACCAGAAAGAAGATTCCTCACCAGTGTCTTTCTTTGTACATACTAAAACCAATTTATTACCTTTAGTAAATGGATCAAGAAGAATTTTACCAGAGGGTAACCTAGACACTGTATTTTCTATATCTACTGTAAGTTTCATAGTTTTTCCTATGCAGTATATGTTGCAGTCTCAGGGTCTAACATTGTAATAATTCTACCATGTTTTCCAGTTAATTTGTTTTTAAGAATTAACCAATGCCGTTCTGGGCTTTCCTCCTCTTGCTGACCTTCAACCATTGGAGTTTTAGTTATGCAAAATAATACATCTGCTTCACTAGCCTTGCCCGTCCTACTACCCTCCAGCATACTCATATTTACAAACACCTTTCCCTCTGCCTCTGCAGACAGTTGAGACATTGCAAACAACACACAATTATATTGTTTAGCTATAATTCTAAACCTTATATAGGTGGCTTTTAATTGCTCATGATGGGCCACAAACTTTCCTTCTGGTTGGAATTTATCAGCCATATCTGCCACCACAATGTCAGGCTCATAAGCCTTAACGGCCCGTTCAACACGATCTAAGTCCCACCCCGTCGCGTCAGTAACTTTTAGCCTATCCTTTATAGGGTTGAATAGTTTTTCTGCCTTTTTCCTATTCTTTACAATGTCTTCAATCTTCATGCCGCAAGCAGCAGTTAGATATCTTGCTGAAACTCTACTAGTATCCTCTTCATTAGCCAGAACCATAATTTTAGCTCCTTGATGAGCAAATCCGTCAGGTCCAGCACAGAGGTAGGCATGACTGCTAGTTTTACCTGTATTAGGTCTTGCTGCACCCACAATTATTTGTCCTTTGTTAACCCCCGGAACTAACGCAGCTACCGAAGGTATATTGAACCGCCACCTAAATTTTAGATCATTCTTTTTCAACAGAGAATCAATATCCATATTTTCAAAATACACTTTTAATGCTGGCATAAAATCTTCTTCACGACGATTTACAAATTCTACAATTTTATGTAATGAAGTAACCTCTCCGTTAGTCATCTTGAACGCCAAGTCCATAAGTTCATTGGCAGCGTCCTCTCTGTTCAATTCACGTAACACATTTTGAGCTACATCTTCATTCAAGGACACAACTTTATCCATTTTCCTAAAGACCTCTTGATACGTCTCCTTTTGTGCCGTAGTGAGGGTAGAATTTTGTGAAAAGAACAGCGCCTCTATATCAGACATACTAAGTTCATTTTCGTAGTCCAGCATCGCTTGATCTAGGCAATTTTTAATTGCCCTTGTTTCTTTACTTCTAAAGATTTTCTCTTTTGTTAAATTTCTATTGTTTTTGTAAAAGTTTCTATCTACTAATGTTTTTAGTAGGGCTAATTCCATTTTATTCTCCTGATAAACGAGTCATCCATCACGTATTCTCGCAAACCCACTATATCATTTTCCTTTCTATATTTCAAGTCATCTTCTAACTTAAAAGCATAAATTCTAATATGGGGAAACAATCCCCGCAACTGTCTAGTAAATACAAAAGTCTTTTGCACTGCATCGGGATCAAGAGCAACAATTATTTTGTTATATTTTTGTAATTCCAAAATATGAGTAGACAACAGGGCCGTTCCCATTAAGGACACACCAGTACAACTATTATGAATTGTAGGAACTACTGCAGCAGAGATACAGTCTTCCACCACAACTGCAATGTTTCCCTTGCCTTGCGTATAAGCATGACCACTGCTTCCGTATCTTTTCCACTTAGGAATATGTTTCTTACGTAAAGCCCGTCCAGTTGCATCTACAGTAATACTACCATGTACTACAGGAAAGACTACCCGATGTTCTTTGACATCATAAAGTAGTCCTATATCATTGGCTACTAATCCATAAGTACTTGCCCACTCAGAAACTTGTTTCCTATTCGGAACAATATGATCTGGGACTATAAAAATTTCTTGTTTTTTGTAAGTAATGGTTTTGTTTTTAATAGCATCCTTAACAGTAAAAGTATATAAATCATTACCACGTACATCACAAGTTGCTTTATAACAATTATAAAGAATTTTATTACCTGTTTTTAATGCAGTAAATGTATTTTTTCCATCACAAAAAGGACAATCTCCCCTATAACTTTCATCCATCTGTAAATCCAACGAATCTACGTAATTTGAAAGTCTCATGATCTTACCTATCTATATGAGTAATAAAAGACTAGTCCCACAAAGTAAATAGCAAATATAACTGCATTCAAAGTAATGATCGCACGATCAAACCACAACATTCCTACTATAAACCACAACAGAGTACCAAGCAACATGAAATACAAATTAATGGGAGTTATTTCTAATGAATTAAATGAAGCTCCGATCAAAATTATTGCTGTAGCGATCCATTTTAAATACCATGAAGGGCCATGATCTGGAGTAATTTTTTCTCTTTTCATTCTTTTGCCATTTTTAAAATGTAATTGGCAAGTGCTACACCATCTAGGTATCCAATTTGATCCTTACCATCCCATGCTTCTACTGTACCCTGCTCACTGTTGCCTTGCACACGCACTTGGTACTGCTCGTCAGTATTTTGAGCAATGGAAAGGACTTGATTGTTAGGTAGAGAAAGTTTGATTACTGAATGCGGCTCTGAACAAGCGTACCTCAATGTTACCTCGTATGTAGATAATTCAATCATCTATTTTATTCTCCTTCCAAGTTAAAATTTCTCTTATTCGCAGCGTTTCTAGCTTGAGTTGTGCTGATGCATACGTAGGGCATAAGACTTTCTCTGCTTTTATGTCCACTATAAGCCATAATCTCTGTATCAGTCGCCCCACAGTTAGCGAGGTCAGTGAGCACTGTTCTGCGTATGTCTCGCAGTTGTAGGCGAGAAGGCAGCCCCGCCACCACCATAATTTTCCTAAAAGTTCTAGATATATTATGCTCGCTATACGGTTCCAGTGTCAAGGGGTTAGGCACCACCCATCGCTGAAAATCATAGACCTCTTTTTGTTCCTCTAGCATCTTAACCAGAGTATCCGATAGAGGTATTCCTGCTATGCGCTCATTAGTTTTAAGTATTACTTCTCTGGTATATAACTTTTCAATTAAATCGTAGTTGTGCCACTCCGACAGCCGTATGTCTTCAATACGCTGTCCTAATTCTACATTAATGCGTACAAGAAGACCTACATTTCGCCACTTAGGCTCGTCAAAAGCAACCCTAAGAAAGGTAGTAAAATCTTCTGTCCTCCACACCGTGTTTCGAGGTGCTGGCTTGCTTCTTTCTATGAAACACCACGGGTTTTTGTCAAGCATGTCATATTTTATTAGCACATTCCAGACACGAGTGACAATCTGCAATGTATAATTAGCAAAGCGAATACCCTTTCCACTTTCTACACTCTCAACCATCTGCCAGTAAATATGCTGGCATTTGGCTACAGTTAAATCTCCTATTTCAATATTCTTGACAGGAACTTCATCTAGTTGTAAGTCACACAGCCTCCGTAATTGATATGTATATTGATCACGAGTTTTATCTGCTCGTATCTTGGTTTTGAACTCGGGGGTTTGTGTATATCTTTCTATAACGTCTTCGACTGAGGCGTTTTGCAGCTTCATCGGGGCTATTCCTTTTGAAATATTGTTCATTTGTAGATTTTAACTCATTCCATTTCATCATACGCATACGCACTCGTGTTCGTCCTGACACATCGCTTGGATCACCAGAATGGCCGGTCAAGTGTACCCACTTTCTTGCTTCCTTAACGTACACCATTCTCAGCCCACTTCCCAGTCGAGGGGCTTCGTCCTTAAACATTACCGCATAAGGAAATCCATATTTTTGTTGTTTAATCTTGCCCCATTCTTCGTGTTTACTAATAATACTTTTGTTATCTGTAGTGTTGACCACAACTTTACGAGGTCTACCTCTTTTCTTTTTGCGTTTTAAAAAATCAGGAAGGGTTAATATATCTCTAAGCATAATCATACCCCATCTATTAAATTGATCTAAGTCCAGACAACACCAAATCAAAATGTCCGCTTAACTGGTATAGCCTTGCCCATCCAATGTTATACCCCCACGGAATCTTATTCCGAGAAATGTTTAATTGTTTACATACTTCCCTTTCATCCATTCTTCCCCTATTAGTTTTTAATAAATTTATAATCTTCACTTGAAGTACTACGTCTATTTCTAATTTAGGAATGTTCTACTGTACCCCCTTCATTAAATATTTCCAACTAATAGGAAATTGTTTTTGTGCGTGCTTGCTAATTTGTGCCGCCACTTCTTGTGTTTCTTTTTGGGCTGTCTTTGCTAGACGTAGGTTGCATACACGAGCAAACGCATACAGTGTACCAGACCAGTACCATTCAGTATACATTGACTGAGGTAACACCATCCTTGCCATCTCTGGTGCAATGCCCACGCTTAACATTTTCTCATAGCATACTTTTGCAAACTTGTGTACTGGATTTATATCATACTCTATAGTTTTTTCTGATGAACCTTGTTTCTTATTGTCTGCAGCAAGTCTCCATTCTGTAGGCTCATAAAATTCAACTTCAGTATCTACATATCTTCTAGATACCTCATTCCATACCAACCCCACTTGGTGTTTTACTAATTGTCTTGCGACAAACACTGGTGCCTTAATGTAGAATTGCATTGATGCATGACCAAAGGGACTCCAATGATTATGTCTCGCTAGATATTTTATTAAATTTTCATCTTGTTGTTCTTCAAACTTCTTATGTTTTTTATTAAATGAAACTCTAGCTGCATTGACCACTGTCAAATCACTTCCCATGTGATCTAACAGAACACACTCTGTTCTAGAGTTGGACGGCTTAATATATTCATTGTTTTTCATCTGCAACAGCCTGACATATACCATTCCAATCATAATTTTAATTGTTTAATTCTATCGTCTATCCATTTCATTACAATTTTGTAATTTACATCCTCTTTATTATTCTCGCAAATTTCTAATCTATCTTTTTCTAATTTTAATACAGACAGTAAATTAAAGTCGTTAGTGTTCATACCTTACCTCTCTAAAATAGTAATGGCAGGTGCATAGGGGAGAACAACCTACGCACCTGCCATTGTACGACAATAGCTTACGCAGCTAGACGCTGCTCAAAGTCATCGTAATTGATGAGCTTCTTAAATGCCGGACCCCGCACCAAGGTCTGGACATCCTGCTCTTGCCGCAACGCACGGTTACCGACTTCAGCCCCCCGTAGGCTGTCTCGGTCAACGTGAGTCCCATAATGAGTTAATGCATTATAAAACGCATACCCATTCTCACCAATTTGAGTGCTGTAGGTATCCCACAGCCCCATCATACGGCCCAACCACTTTTCGTTTACCTTGACCTTTGTCTTAGTCTTAGTTAGACACAGGTTTGTGGTCATAAAGTTCTGCACTGTGTCTCGCTCGATTGGTACTGTCCGCATGTGATTAAAGAGGTGTGCGTCATCCTCTAAAACCATAGGCCAAGTTGCAGCTACCTGCCCAATCTTCTCTGGCTCTGTGCTGATTGTGTGCTTGAATTTAACAGAGGTATTCTCTGCTATTCTAGCGCAACCATTGGAGCACCATAGCCGTTTGATAAAGGCAGACACGTCATACTTCAAAGACCCATCCACGCTATTGCGTACTCGCATTTGAAGAGCAGTTGCTTCACCCACAATGCGATCATAATTATATGACTTCAGTGTGATGTCAGCAAACATACGAGCGCCGTTATTCATACTAGTAAATTTGCACTCTACTCCACTTAAATCAAGACCAGATTCTTCCAGCCCCTCGACCAATGGCCCCCATAGAGTCATGTAGTCTGTAGGAGTATGGCGGCTCTTCACGATACCCACCACTTCATTGGTGTCACCACGAACAATCTTTTGACCTACTGAAGCAGGTAAGTTCTGTCCGTTATGTTCAATCGGTTCCTTTCTAGGAACGAACCGCAACGCTTCGGGTAGCTCTAATGCCTGTAACATTGTATTCTCCTTCATTTAATGTTAAGTAGCTATAATCATACTATATTTTTTCTATACTGTCAACACTAAATACAGTCACAAATTGTATCTAATGCCTGTAACATTGTATTCTCCTTCATTTAATGTTAAGTAGCTATAATCATACTATATTTTTTCTATACTGTCAACACTAAATACAGTCACAAATTGTATTAGCAATAGCTAACACTACGGTGTAAGCGATATACCCCCCTACCAAAATAGATATGGCCCATACTAGCAGCGGTGGTCTATCTTTTTTACCGGAGATAGGTATGGCCCTCCAAAACCATTGTTACCGTCATGTTTTCTGCCCACGAGGGTTTGGAAATTTTCTCATGAGCGTAATAGTGTGTCGCTCCATCAACACGATTTGCTCCGTATTCTATGTACGCAAGAAGCGCAGCAATAACACTGTCCTCCCACCCGTGCAGATTTCGTACCTCATCGGAACGCCCGTCACAATACCATGAAAATTGGCATTTGTTTTTTACTGGATAATAAATACGATCCTCTTGTGCAAGATCGACGTTCTGACGAGTTGTCCATGATTCCCGTATTGGTCCTTCCGTAATCACATCACAGATCATGTTGGGATAATCATCGCTTTCAAGGCGGTTCATCACCACTTGAGATACTGCCAATTTCTCGTCCAGCCCCTCTCCTCTGGCTTCCCAATAGGCATTAAGAGATAAACAGTATAGTTCTTCATACATACCATCCGAAGCCCCACTATTTACCGGATTATACAGAACAATTCCCGTCAGTACTTGTGTTAGCAAAGTCAATGCTGACCACGACACATCAAGCATAGTATTTCTCCTTCTTCCTTTTCCGCTGCTGTTTACGGAGTTGAGTTTGCTTCTTAGAATTTTTGCGCCTGAGAAACTTTTCTTCTTGTCTTTTAGACAACTCATCCACCACAGATACAGTATTTTTGGTATTCACCTCAATGTCTCCTTATGTTGTTACATATACTATGTATTTATATATACTATATGTAGCGTTGCTGTGTTAGAACACATTATACAGATAGCCACAGAAATGTCAAGTGCTCATTCTTCTTCATAGGGCATGTTATTGTATTCTTTTATACATTTTTCTACATCTTCTTCCTCGTACCCCATACGACACATGTTTGTGTGAAATTGTTCATCAGAATGTTTTCCGTACTTCCAAAGAAGTACATATTGGTCTATCTTTTTGTCTCTGAACTCAGCGTAGGGAACCACCACACTATCTTCTGGTTCAGAAGCTGCCTTTACCATGCGTATCTCCTCTATGTAAAAATTAAGACAGTCAAAAGTACTGCCACCAAAGCCCAGCAAAAGCCTAACAAGAAGTCATGTAAGAAATATTTCATCTCAACATCTGATAATTTTCTACGATATACAGGCGGGCCATCACTGAGCTTGTAGGACCAAATTCCTTATTTATTATATCCACAATCTTGTTCATTGACCATGCCTTGGCACCGGATGCCTTGCCCTTTGACATTAGTTCATGAACACGATCAAAGATTGCTTGCTGTTGTTCGTACCCACATGATTCAGACATTAATATCTCCCTCAGAAGACCCAAATGGGGGGATACGATTATCTACGTATTCTACGTAGACAGTGCCTTCTTCATTGTATACAAACCATTTGCCATCACTAAACTTGTGAACACGGTTACCACCACAGTCATAGTCCAGTAACCATGCATCGCTATTTGAACCAACCTCAAATGATCCAACAAACTTTGCTTTGTCTTTGAAACACCGTTCGTAAAGACCTTCATCGTCTTTATCCGAAACAACACAGTCAAACATACCATCACCAAACCCATTCTCAAAGAAAATTCTCAGTCCTTTGTTTTCAATTGCAATACAACCAATATCAGCCACCATAGAATATGTATTAGATATATACATAGTTTTATACCTCTGAAGTTAGCTGGTCTAGCTATACAAGAGATATATAGCTAGACCAGCAGGGATTAATACAACTGTATTAAACGAAGTGGTACACTCTGGTAACACCACTACGGTTGTTCTCGTAGATGGCGCGTAGGCCTGACTTCTTTGAGCGAATTGTTTCTTTGCCACTATTTGGCCTAAATCTTGCCACACTTACATATGGCAAATCAACACGAAAGCCATTGTTAATTTTGTTAAGTCCCAATAGCGTCCGATACTTAGGTGAACGAACATTTTTACGAACGGTCACTTTGAATGTAGACATAATTTAGCTCTCCTTTTCAGTGTTGATTTCAGATTTACGCATACGCTTGTACACTTTACCACTCTTTACAATCTTATGTTGAAACCTACGCCACGACAAAGCTTTTGCAAAAGGATTATGTGGCAATGTATTCAGTTCCTTACGTCTTGCCACTCCTTCAACCGAGCGTGAGCGCGTCTTTCTCGTGCCAGATGCCATTCAATGGGTACTCCATCAAGTTTATCAAATCCAAAGCTTGCCACTGTCCAAAAGTCATTATTTATTTTGATTATATCCCCTATAGAGGTGCTACGGCAACCCTTTTTTCTGAATATAGGCAACACCCCTTCATTTTCCCACCACACTTTGTCAATCGTATTAGTTTTTTCATACACTACATTCAGATTATCTTCTGGATCACCCTCTACATTGATTTTTACAATAGCCACCACAGCAGGGGTTCCTTTAGGAGCGGCATTTTCAAATGCACAATGTATGACTGTTGCAAAGTCTGTCATCCTTAGTTCTCCTCTATTTGTTGCGATACTACAAAGTTTCTATCGTGTTGCTGCAACCACCGCCATTCACCAGTTTTTAGTGATTTAATAGGTGTGTTTTTAGTATTGTTACTACTTAGTATACCTATATCTTCCAAGGATAATACCTTCCACATTTCACCGTGCTCACGAATGCGATTGCGTCCATGGCCGGTAATACCCTTTAGGAATATTACATCACCTACTAACATCCTAGTTCTCCTCATTCAAAAACTTGTTAATCTTATTGACTAACTCAGGGGCACTTGATGTATCCTTGTTAAACCCCTCTTGTTTTATCAAAAATTCTAGGCTGTCCTTTGCCCACAGTATCAGAAAGATACACTCCAGAAGTTGTTCTGCTGTCAAATTGGACAGATTTTCCTTATTAAACACAACACTACTCCTTCTTAATGGTTCAGTGGTTGCCCCGCCGAGAGTTGAACTCAGATCGACCGCTTATAAGGCGGCTGCTCTACCGTTGAGCTACGAGGCGGCAATGAACTGTTTTACATCCGTACTGTAGTATACATTTTTAATACCTACATCCTTAATAAATTGATCACAAATATCACACGGCCTACTCATTGCAAGATCATTATTCTTCAAGACTCTTGCAACGTATAGATCAAGACCTTCGCAATTGTCTACACCTGCTCGAACAATCGCGTGCTGCTCAGCGTGAAGAAACGGCCACGCTGTTCTCGCAGCCATAAGCGGATGCGTCTTATAGCTGTTTGTCCCAGTAGATACAATACTGTTTTTGTATACCAGCACCGCACCTAAGCGAAAGTTACCTCTTGTACCTACACCACTGCCTGTCATCGCTACGGCATGAGCAGCAGTAGTAAATTTTTCTTTCATACCTCTGCTCCACCATCACCAACTACATGGTGACGTAGGCGAGTATGGTAGGGCAGTAGCTTGACCCATGCCAATAGTTTCTCACCATCACTATTATGATCCTTTTCTTTGTTGGCTAGATTTCTCCAGTTACGATTGACATGGTAGCCCGTACCAAAGCAAACACCCTTGCCCTTGCTCACCATTTTCCTAACAGCACCAACTGTTCCATGCCAAGGAAATGTGACCACATAATTGCGTTCCCGTCTAGCACACAATGGTCCTTTAAGCCCACCACAGTTATTGCACGTCAGTTTCTTGGACAAGGTAGCAGGACAGGCAGCAAACTGCACACCATCATGCACAAAGTTCTTGGGCGTATCTGGTGGAACATCCAACACTGTAGGTATGCCTTGCTTAACGTACTGTGTAGCCTGATCCTTGCTAGAGGCACTCGCGTTGATGACAGTCTTACCCTTACCCAATAAACGTTTCCACAGATCAGGACTAAAGTGCGAGTACGTCCAAGACCACCCACCCTTTGGTACTGCTTTACTCAAGGCAGTCATGTATTCAAGGTCAAATTCGTCTGTTCCTTTCCAATGGTCAGGTTTTAGCCGACATGTATTGGGACATGTAGCGTAGGGATTGCCCACACCACTTCTGTAGGTCACGGCAGAGCCTTCAGTTTTGGCCCCTTTGCTATACGGAATGAGATTTAGCATGTTTATTCTTCTTCCTCTATGGGTTCATCATGCCAGTAATTTGTGTCCGTAAGAACATCTGGTCTATAAATACTTAGACGTTCATCACGGCACTTGTAACACATTTTGCCCAAGTAAATACCACGAGCGTCACATTCTATTTGTGGAATTTCCCCAGAGCCACACGAGCACAACCACACACGCTCAGTCCAAAAACAAATTCCCTCATCTACATAGGAAGGGTCTGCCTTGACTAAGGACAGGTTTTCATTGTGTCTGTCTTCATCCAAAACACCATCAGGCGAGCATGGAAATGAGTATCCTCCACCTTGAAAATCAGTACTAGTACAGCGAAAATTGTGTTCATAATGAACTAACGTCATTTCCTGTTTGTCTTCACTTATGGTCTTGACTGTGGTCATTTCATTCTCCATCAGTTTACAGCCTTGAATATCCTGTTTCAAGTCCCTCCTGCGCCTTGCTTTCGTTGGCATAGTAGCCGCTCTCTCGGCTATACGGGCCACATTTGTCACAGAAATAACCTATATAATAACCAGCAGCAGATTGCAGAACTTGCGGCCCCTTATTTGCACAGTTGTCTTCACCACATTTAATTTCTGCACCGGATGCGACAGTCTCTCCTTCTAACATTTCATTCCTCATCTAATCAAAAGTTTTGCCGATACCAGTATTAGCATCGGTACTACTATACTCAGGCCCACCATTAAATAGCCTTCGTACAGTAACATATTCCGAACAATGAAAATCTGCAAGAGTATACCTATACACAGGCATACTACACAGACGGATCGTCCTACAATTTCTCTGTTCATTCTGCATAACTCCGTTTAATTAAACATTTCTCTACTCGCCATCTCATTGTAAACTTGTTCTGGAATGCCCCCTCTAGATGCAAAGATAGAGGCACCAGCATCTCTGCACCACTCAACACGATCAGACAGAGATGCTTGCGTCCAATAGTCATTCATGGCCTCAGTTTGGGCGTCACTGTAGGCCATCTCATCCACCACTGGATAATCCTCCAGTGCTTCCAGAATTTCCGCCGCCCTTATAATTACCACATCGGGCGAATTGTATCGGAGGATGATGTATTCAACCCAACCCACTGCCCAGTGATTGGCGCGAAAATCATAAACACAATCACCATACGCTTCCATTTCCTCTTTGTCAGGATCACTGATATCGAGCAACTCTTGCAATATCAATTCGTAATTTGTGTTGTGCAAGATTTCGCTATCCCTACTTCTGGAATAGAGTACGTAATCACCATCTGGCGAATGTCCCC
>VTLG01011188.1_pt1 | contig 32537 bp, 23 predicted proteins | sample 4694571 | NCBI WGS metagenome assembly VTLG01 (sample SAMN12604809, study PRJNA352737) | marine metagenome | biome: ENVO:00000447; feature: ENVO:00000209|ENVO:00000569|ENVO:01000036; material: ENVO:00002151; isolation source: viral sequences binned using virsorter ...
TAACTAATATGGTTAAGTGTTGGGTAGGTGACGGAAACCCTGATCCAAAACAGCATGAGATAGAATCATGTGCACCATGGTTAGACCAACAATTACAACTTATAAAACCAAAGGGTGTTATTACTTTCGGTAGGTTCTCTACCAACAAGTTTATAGAGTTTCCAAACAAAGGTGGAATAGGAAAGATACAAGGGCACATACGTAAGGCTTGGTGGGACTCCACACATCCTACGTATATAATGCCCCTATATCATCCTGCTTATTTAGCTCGTTCCCGTGATGAAATACCAAACACTACTTCGCATTTAGTAAAGTTCCGAGAACTCATAGACGACTTAATATGGTAAGGCTCGATTAGTCTTTCTCCAATGGAGTAACAGACTCTTCCCATAGTTTATCATCATAAAAATCAAGTAGCCCTTGTATTCGTTTAATCTCTTCGTTTGCAACGTCGAGTTTGTGTTCTGTTAAACGAAGTTTCAGGCATACTTCTCCGTATGCAAGAATCATTTCATCCGATGAAATGTTTATCTCACTCATGTTACGAGATTATACTTCCTGACTTGTCACCAGAATGTTGTGCTACGTATGTCTTTACGACTGACAGTACGGCTGCAACACCAGCTGCTGCCCCTGCTTTCATAGGTTCAACATCCATACCTACTAGTGGTCCCGCTGCAACAATACCCAAAAATGCTTGGATAAATGTCATCGCACAGCGTTCCCCCAAATCCTTCAAATTCGCTTCCTTAAACATTTGTACCTCCTACAGTACTATTTGCATATCCATAGACGAATTCTCCGTCTTGATATCTATTTTTATTCCGCCTAATGCGGCGGGGGTCATCATGCCTTTTTCTACATATGTATCAGAGTCCTGCATATAACCCTTCAGCCAGCTGCCAGTACACGCAAGTATCACATCTTTATGAGATAGCTTTTGATTATTGGCATATAACTTTTGTACTTTGGTTGCTACTTTTTTGTGGTGATGCCCGATTAAATATATATCTGCATCAAAAGAGTGTAGCATCTTTTCTAATTGTGTGAGTGGTCCACCTATCGCAGAGCCACCACCTTTACCGTGGTGTAGCCATATAGAACACTGTTGTTTTTTGGGTAGTTTCATGGTAACGATACCTGAAGTGCCTAGGAATTCACATCCTAGATAATCTGCAAGTTCCTTATCTGTTGTCGTACCATCTGCGTACTCCCAATAGTGGTGTCCTTCTACAAGCCCTAACCATTTACCTCTTGTCGGTTTCAGTATGTCTTTTATAACTTCTAAGAATTCTCTTGACTTTGTATCCAAAGCTTCTTGGATAGTGTCATATAGATTTCCTTTCTTTATATCAGCAATGATACTGTTCCTGTTTGATGGGCTACCTAAATCAATATAATCCCCAGTACCTATAAACATTGGATTTTTATGCGACATCGCATAGTCTACCCAACGCTGGAATCCATTGATATCACATGCAGGTGGCCCATATTGTACGTCCCCTATGGGAAATAGCTGAATATCTTTTTCAGCTTTCAATGTGACTAGTTTCATGCTATAATTATACCATATATAAAAAACTTTTTCAAGGAGCTTGATGTTAAAAGTTGAATTCCTAGATACAGTAGAGGGACCTTGTGTTTTTTGCGGTACTCAACCTGAAAACACGTCTATTAGAATATCAAAAGATATTAATGATGAACAAACTACTACAATATGTAGTGAAGAATGTATGGATCTATTCGTAAGATTATCCGATAATGATAAAGTACCTGTAGATTGGATGGGGTCACACTATGAATCGTTTATTAACCAAGATAATAAGGTGGAACTCGGCTCGATCAAAGATGATTAGTCGAATGAATTATCGTCTTCTTTTCTTGCCCATGATTCTAGTTTGTCTAGCCTCTGTTCTATGGTGGCTAATCTCTCGTCACAATTACAAGCTACTGGATCAGTATCTGAATGACTGGACTCTCCCACAATCAGACTAAGCAGAGTATCTTTACTCCATGCAGGACCGGGATCGTTAATACGGCTAACAGCGTCAGTTTCATAGTGTCCTATAACTGTCTGATCATTAGCTTCAAGCCCTAGTTCCCCCAATACCCACTGATGTATCTTAGCTGAGGCTTGCATCATAGCTTCAGGCCACTCATCTTCATATATAAAGTCATAACCATAGCCGGGATCTACACTGAATCCCTCATGTTCTATGCCAACAGTATACTTATTCGGATTACCTCCGGGAAATGACTTCCATGATTCTTTAGCAGTACGACCAGCATGCCACGCAGGTGAATATATACTCACGGTCTGTGTGATGTTACCTTCTCTATCTACAATAAAGTGTGCAGACTTTTGTACACTGTTAGTTTCAGCCCACTCAATCATAGTTCGAGCATAGCCCTGCATGATGTGGTTAATTACAGCTATTGGTTTCATAGTACTAGGGGGAACATCAGCGTACCCGTACTGTGTTGTGCCTATGTGGTTTACATCCGGCATCCAACCGCGAGCATTCCCGTATTGATTTAACATATTTCCTCCTAGAGTCTTCCTTCTAGTATAACAGCTAGTTTACTTTCTAGAAATTCATCACTAATATAAATTTCACTTTCCCATAGTTCATGGTATATATAACCTTCTCTTAATACTGCCATTTGTCTTTCTAAATCTGATGCTTTTTCATAAGCTTGATGCCAGTAATCTCCAAGAATTTCAATAGCTATATAAGGAGATCTATCTATAATTGTAAAGTCAAGAATAAACCCACCAATATAATTACGACCACCTAGTTCTTCACGTTGAAAAATAAATCGGCTACCACCCTGTAACATTTGAGTAAGCTTTTTATGTACAATACGTTCTGGTAGTGTAGCTAGTGCAAGTGAGCCTGTTTTAGGTGACGCTCTATTTTCAAGTCTGTCATATCCAAACTCAGGTGGCTTTCTACGCCTATCCCTTAACACACTATCAGTATTAGTTTTAGTATACTTGCGGGGGAACTTAGGATAAGCAGATGCTTGTCTTGCTCCTCTTAAACTTTTAATACCAGCCACTACGAAACCTCTCTAAGAGATAATGTTATCTCACTATCAAAGGTTGTATTAGTTGCTAGTACTTCAGGATACCTAAAAGATTCTGTCATACCTGTAATGTATACTTGATACCCAGATTGTCGTACACTCTCAGAATTATGTGGTGTGCCTAGCCATCTACAACGTAGCTGATCTCCATCAACATAATCGTAGTTTGTTTGCTTTAAGTTGTTAGGTCCGTTGTTAGAGAATTCAACTGTATCAACATAGAAAGGTGCAACTGTATCAGCATCCGCAGACTTACGTATAACTCTAAACGTATAGTTAGCTGCCGCAGGAATACCTTCAGCAAACAATGTTTTTCGTACCCACCTAGTATGGTTAGCTAAATAAATATCGCCAAACTCACCAGAAGCGGTCATTGGAGTATACTCTATCTCAGCTAATATAGAACTGTCTGAAGTTTTAATTACTTGTAAGTACACATTATCTGTACCCTCTGGTACAAATATAGTTGCCGCAGCAAACACATTGTCGTATTTAAGCAAATCAAATGTTCCTATTGTAACAGAAGCGTCCCCTGTCGCAGCACTTGGATCTACCTTCATTGATCTAAATCCATGTGATCTGTATTGTGACGTAGTACTTATAGTACTACCAACCGCTGTGTACCCGTTAGGAGCAGTGCCTTCAATACCAGTTAAATACTCCATAGATGGATTAAGTACTTTGTTTTTAATCTGGTGTAGCTCAGTACCATCATGAAAAATAATAGGTATCTTCTGGTCACGAAGTGAATATAGGTACTGTCGAAGCTCGTCTGCAGGTCTGCTTACCTGTCTACGTTGTAAATCTATAAGGTTGTCATAACATTTTACTGTAAGATTCCAACCAAATCTCGATTCAGGACGTACAACAAAATGGTACGCCCATGATTTAAGTACAGGTGTGAAGTATTCACGATTAACACCAGTAGTTGCCTGTGTAAGTGTAAACCTTAGCCTAATCTTTTTAGCATAAATAGACTTATCAAGATTTCCATTGTCAGGAAAAGTAAGTTTTTGTAACGGACTTGAAACAACTAAGTCAACATCACTAAGTGCTTTATCAGTTTGTTGATGAAGTTCATTCCATACATCTATATTATCTACTTGGTATTCAACTTTTATACTGTTGTCTCCAGTACTTAGTCCAACAGCCTGTGCTTCAACAACTACATCAAAGAAAGTCTTTTCAACATCAGGTAAGCCACCATCAAACCATGAAGTAACTAAATAACCAGTAGTCTGAAATCGTAAGAAGTGATTACCATCTGCCTGTAAGTCATCTAGTAAGTTTTGACCCCATCTAGGTAAGTAAGCTTGTAGTACTCTATCTTCTTTTTGTATGCCATCTTCTTCTTCGTTGACTACAGCTTCGTTACCTATAAGAATACGTGGGTAGTTATCCCATCCTGTAGTTCCTTTTCTAGGAACAAAGCCAACAAACTGTACACGGTAATCTCCTGGATCATGATAAGAAGTGTTCCACTCATTTGTAGAGTACACTTGATGCCATCCAGATCCGTTCCATGCCATTACACGAGACTCAGCGAAGGAACCTCCTGTAGTATTTCCACCAGAATCCACTGCAACATACAAATTAGTACCATCATGTGACATAGACCGTATAGTACCTACTATCCCAGAGTTTAATGATGCCGCTTCTGTGTTTATATCTTGTGGTAATGCTGTGTCGTATATAGATTGTAGTTGCATAAAGTTTTCTGTAGCATTAGAACCTTTATCAGGTCCCATCATTTGTAAAGTAGCACCATCCCATTTACCTAATCCTCTATCAACTGAGAAGTATAAATTACCCCCAAAGCTAATCATAGATTGACCATTGAACTCACTTATTAAATGAGATAAGTCGATTACTTTTTGAGTCTGCCAAACCTCTGTACCTGACGCGCTTGCAGAGTTATATATTTTATATATACCGTCATCTTTACCTATCCATAATGCATTATCATGTACTGTCATGCCTCTAATAAGGTAGGTAGAATCTCCAATAGTTCCCTCATTTTCTCCTGTAGGTGCTGTCCATGTTGCACTACCATCTGTATGTGGGTCTACTGAATAATATATTTCGTTTAGGTTATCTGCTCTCCACAACTTACCAGCAAAAGATTCTACAAACTTAGCAGGAACACCGTTATCTGCTGCAGTTGACAAGTTAGAATTAAGTCTAACCATATTAGTAGCTTCACCTTGTGCTATATACAAATTACTATTAGCACCAGTACCGAATCCTTGTAAATCTGTAGGTGTGCCATCAGATGTGTTCATAGCTGTAATAGCTGCAGCATGCTTCCTCCACCTATTACCTGCATTATACCAATAGTAAAGTGCGTTTTGTGCAGAAGCATCTCCTGAAACAAGAATCCATGTATTAGCTGCCCACTCACTCTGCGCTTTTATAACTCCATTGAAGTCATAATCATCACCAGTACCATCTGCATTTTCCCATTGAAAGGATGTCCATTGTGGAGCAAGAGTTACTTGGTCTGGTACTAGAGTCCATACACCTTCTGACGACATAAACTTTGCACGATCAGAAAAGTTTAACTCTCCAAACCCATGATGGTATGTGCTCTGTCCAAAAGTATCTCGCTCAGAAAAGTCTGTATGCTGTCGTTGTTCAGAACCAATAGAGATACGTGGTATAGCAGATGTAATATCTGAACGAGTAGGAGTACCTGCAGTCATAAGACCTACGTTGTCCATAACTATATTATGAGTAACTCCTGCTTGGTCTCCTGAAATAGGAGAAGTGTATGTAATAGATGAAGCACCATATAAAAACTCACCAAATGTTGCCATTAACTACCCCCTTACGCCTCGCTTTCTGTGGCGCATAGGTCTAGATCTACCCTGTTTTGGTTTGGCTGGTCGCTTAGAACGCATACGATGCTCTCGTATCCATGGACGTAATTGCTCCATTATCTCTCTCATAACAGTAATGTTCCCCCCTATATCAGCAGAGGGCGCGTCTACAATACGCATACGATTTAAATAAGCTATTGCAATATCCCGGACACCATCAAAGAATATCTCTTTCTCAACTAAATTAACAAAAGAAAGAAGAGATGCTGTAGTATGAGCTGCTGCTGCAGTATCTACTTGTGCTCTAACTACTGTTAGTGTTTCAGGAGATACAGTACGTGTGACTGCACTATACGCCATTACTTCGTTATCAATTTTTAGATACCCTGTAGCGGGCCAATCAATAGTATTAGTACCTGATGAAATAGCAATCTCTAACACTGCATCATTAATACCTGCGTTCATCGTCAAGTCAGAGGGGAACGAAGTAGGGTGGCGTTCATACCATACATGTATGGTAGACGCATCAGTATGATTCTCTAGAAAATACAACTCTGTACCAGCCATATTCTTTTCTTCATACCAATCGACAGCAATCTGTGGTGGACTCGAAGCCGAGTCTACAAAGTCTACACGATATATATCTTTTATAGGGTCATTGTATGTGTACTGATATGTACCGTTTACAAAGCTTTTACTTGTATCTTTGTCTTCATACCAAAAGTATTCAGATAGATAGTTAGTTGCTCGGCGGATAGCTAGGTCTATTTCTGTATCAGTATACCGAGATGCCGTAGCAGGGTTTCTCAACTCAGTAGTAATATCCGCCCTCAAATCCGCAAGGGAATGGTGTCTACTCATTAACGCGCTCCTCTCCCCTGACTTCTTTCTAAGGATTGTGCAGCAATTTCAGCTCGTCTTACTAATGAATCCAATTGCTGTTGTGTATGAATTAACGACTGTTGCGATTGTTCTATCCGTCGTATTCTGTTTTCCCAATGTTCATACTCGTGAATGATCGGATGATTGAGCAAGCCTTCTATTTCAGGGGAGTTTCGCAACAATTGCTCTAGATCTTCTCTAATTTTTTTGAACTCTACGTCCAGTTCTTTTACGCGCTGTCCGTACCATCCACGGGGTTTCTTTTCTTTAGTATCCTCCACGCTTAGAACTCTTTCTCATAGTCTTCTTGCGATCCTTCTTCTTCTTAGCTTTCATATATGAAGCTTTTCCAGCTTTTGTATATGCAAACTTTTTACCATTTAACATTGGCATTGACTACGCTCCTATTAGTACCCATACAGCACTGCTTCCGGCTAATGCTGTAAGTAACGTACCCGCACCTACAATACCAGCTCTCCATTGTTCTAACTTACTTATCCTGCCGTTAGTAATAGCAGTATTCTTTTCTATTCTATGGATGTGTTCTATCACATCTGCCAACTGTTCTTCAATACGTGCAATAGACTCACGCTGTGTAGACATTATGCTTCAACCCAACCTTTTGTGTTGTCACCTTGATAAGTGCTTTCGCTCCAGTTGTATGCCTTTCCATCATCAGGGCGGTCAACAGGAGATTCATATGTACCTTTATCTCTATTCCAAACCCAAGAAGCATAATCAGCTACAGGGGTTATCTCTAACCAGCCCTTTGTATTATCAGATTGGTATAAGGACTCATCCCACCTAAACAACTTACCTCCTTTATTAGAGAGTGACCAATGATCAGGATCACTAAGAGGTGCTTTCCATTTTCCAGTTGACGTATCAAGAGTCCACGAGTTACAGGTATCTCCATCATCATCTACTGGTTTATTTGGGTCATAAAAAATATCATTTGTTGCATCATATTTATAACCAATATTAGCGTGTTGACCTCTCATATTATCGTTAATGGAGGTTTGAATCCACGTAGTGTCACTGCCAAAAAGACTCTTACAAAATGCAATTCCGACTGCTTCAGATTCTTTGTTGTCTCCATCTAGACAATCTTCATCTGCAATCTTTGCAGTTTCAATTACTATATTAGAATCATTTAGTTGTGCAAAAGTAGCCATTAAACGAATACCCTCACTATAACTTCTCCGGCTGAACCGCTTCCAGAGGTGCCTCCATAGACACCGCCACCACCGCCGCCTGTATTTTGATTTGCTGATTTATCGTCGACCGCACCTTGTCCGCCTCTCCCACCAGCAATTCTACCACTAGCAGTTCCACCAGTATTCCAATCTGATTGAGAGTAGCCTCCATCCCAACCGCTACTACTGTACCTACTAGCAGCTCCACCACTTGCATAAGATAAGTTACTGCCTTCTTTCCACTCATTATAACTACCACGTACAGTTCCGGGAGAGTGTGCGCTAGTTCCAGTAGAAGGAGAATCTCCTACCCTGCCACCACCGTGTCCAGCTGTTGCATAGTCGCCTGATTGACTTGAAGAAGCACCTGCTCCACCATACTCACCTGCAGGACCGCCAGAGTATACACTTACACCTGATCCAGTCCACAGACCTAAGATAGCAGCACCACCTCCAGCACCACCATCTCCATCATTATACCTATTCGGGTAGTCTCCGTTAGTGTTACCCGCACCACCGCCACCACCACCACTGTGGTAATCTATGCTTCCTCCGTTGATTCGACTGAAACCACCTTGTCCACCAGTAGAACCACTACCGGGAGTACCTGCAGCACCTACAGTGACAGTATAAGTTGTTCCTGCATCAAGCTCTACCTCTTCTATTAAGCGGAATCCACCGGCTCCACCACCTCCCGGTTGTTTAGAACCAGAGTAGGCTGCACCAGCACCGCCGCCACCAACTAATAGAATGTCTGCTAGACCTCCCTTGTTAGTTACAAATGACCCACTAGTTTGGAAAGAGTAGGCTTTGTATGTGGTTTGGTCGTGTTCAGTTCCCCCAGAAGCTCGTGTAGCGTAAGCAGGACCAGTTACAAGGCCACTTGGACCGAACTGTGATACAGCAGTGGAAGGGTGTCCTTTTTGTATTTCATACCTACCTTTATAAGTAGATACTCCTTTACTAGGATTTAGCCTAAATTGATTTGTACTCATCCCTCACTCCTAGGCAGTTATTTTATTAACGTATCCTGCGATATTAATCACGTTTGTAGTTGCGGCAAACGCTTTAACTACAAGACCATTCTGTAAAAGAAGGCCGGGAATTATAAGAGCTAATCCAGACTCAGCTGTTACGGTGTACTCAATATGTCCACCAGCAGCCGTAGTATTTCCCCACTCAATAGTGAGTTTTCTATCTGTGGTATCTATGTTATTTGCATAGAGCCATATTTCATCCCAGTTAGAAGTACCAGCCACGGCTGTGTGAATGGTAGTTCCTGCGGAGGATGTGGCCGCTACTGCGATCATTTGACCGGTAGTGCTGCCTGATAAGTCATCCTTTGTTATTGTTGCCATTTATTTCCTCCTAAGAAAATACCTGTGTGTGCAGAAGAACATTTGCGTCTGGGCTACCAGTAACATTTAAGGCACCTGTAACATGTGCATCACCAAAAATGTACGCATCTGCATCTTCATCTACTAAAAATCTTGTAAGATACCCGCCACCAACATGAGCCTGAACAGAGAATACGTTTCCGTCAGCTGTAATGTTTGCTAGTGCGTTAGCCCCATCGTGCTCTGCTACGAGTACGTTGACTAGTCCTACACCAGATGTGGTTTTAGTTGTCATAGCAGTACCACCAATGGAGTCTACTATTGTTACTGTATCTTCTGCAGCATCCTCTGCCAAAGATGTTATTTTTAATCCACCTATTGTAGCATTGGATTTTTGCATTGCTGCATAGGTGTCTGTTTCACCACCTGTAGTATACGCATGTGCAATATCACTTGACTTAAATGCAAGTACTTCATTGTCATTTGCGCCTTGGTTAATTGTCATACCAAGCGTCATACTACCGTTAGCAGATTCATTTACGTAGAGGGTGGAACTAAATGTGCCACCAGTTACACTTACTACACCTGCGTTTGTTATCGTTGCGTTACCAGACATAGTTTGCCATGCACTAGTTCCCGCTGACGCACCACCTATAAGTATTTTTGTAGTAGTAGGAGTACTTGCAGTAATACCTACTTTAGCTTGCGATGCTTTAATCGCAGCGTTCTGGTTGTTTTGATGAGCAGCCGCAACGGTATCTACGTTATCAGCAAGGTTCTCATTTAGGTTAGTATTATCATCTAACGCAGCGGGATATGCTGTTGTTCCTGCCATTCCCTCTCCTCTAGGCTAATCGCCTTCTTCTTATTCTTCTGTATATATTCTGAATCTCTACAGCAGAGTATTTAAACTTAGCATATAAGTTGTCGCTTCCACCGTACTGTTCTTGACTACCAGTGTTACCAGCAGCAATACCTACGTTACCAGCCCCTGTTGTATTATCAGCCATTATACTCTAAACGTCCCTGTTACTGAAAACGTAAACGAAGCATTGTCTGTACTAGCATCTGTTACTGTCCATTTGATACGGAGTGCATCACCCCATGCAAGGTCAGCAACTGAACCAGCCGTCAGTGCTCCATCATTAATTGTTCCAGACGTTTCACCGCCTGTTGCACCGGGGTATACATCAGCACGATACTTCTTTGCACCCCCGTTACCTAAGACTTCTGCGAAGGATACAATATCCATCCAGTCCCCATTAGGCATTTCTCGCTGAATAAATACAGCAAGTTTGTCACCTGCTTCTGTGGCTGCGGATGTAACATCAAGCATGAAGTAAGCACTCGTATATGGAGCAAGTCCTTTCACAGTTGTTGTATCACTCGCAGTTCTAGCAGCAGACGATACTAAAGTTAAGTTGTCCATATAGGGCATAGAATTTTGTAAATTGTGCCCATAAGATACTCCACCTGACATTTTCCACTTCCTTTATAGTAGAAGGGGGGAACTTAATCCCCCCTAACTAGCTATACTAAACTCTCATATGAAAGATCATCGTTGTATCAACAGCGTGAGTCCCGTGTGAGGACTGCACATCAACTTGAACTACGTCACCCTTTGTGAAATAAGTTTCATCAGAGCCAGCTATTGCTGTACCAAAAGCACCATCTACTCCAGCCGCTAATGTTAGCGTAGAGTATGAAGATGTTGTAGCGTTAGTAAGTCGTATTACTGTATCAGTTCCCCCATCTTGGGTTCCAACGTACCAGTCATACATATCTATGTACCCAGAAGCAGGAGCAGAGAAGGCAGCGACCACACCAGTGGTGAGATCACTATAACCCTCGTCTTCTGCTAAGTTTCCGGGAATGTGTACTGTTATCGGTAATCGAAAGTGATCATCAACTTTGGGCATAGTGTGACCAAAGAACCGATATGATTCTGCAGTGTTACCCATTTATATCACCTCCTCCTTTAACTTAAGGTTGTACTCAACGAGTGAATCCAGCCATGGGCCTTATCAGCATTTCGTACTTCCATTGTGTACTCACCAGTAATGGCAGCAATCTGTCGGTCGCCGTCTACTGGGACTGGTGTAGTAAAGAATGAACGGTCGTTGCCGTTACCCTTAAGTGCACCAATGCCTAAGTACTCTTTTTGCACTATAATCAAGTCTTCTGCCTGTACATAGCGATCAAGAACAATATCTAGGTCACCAAACTCAGACTCGTAAGTACCAACAATCACACCGAGTGCACTTTCAGTTCGGTCAGTCCGTACATACGGGCTAGCGAAAGAAGAGAGAACTCGCTTCTGTGTTGCGTTTACTAGAATTGTGTCTGGCTTTCCACCATCATTCCAGATGTCTTGTAGAGCATCCATAAGAGTTTTTTCAGTTAGCTTAGCGTCAGAAGCATCTGTTACGTTAGCACTTGCACCGGTCTTAATAAACCCGTACAGACCACCCATTCTTCGTGCTGCTTGTGCAGTGTTAGAAGCGGGAAGGTCGTTCCTGATGCCGTAGTGAGCAGCTCTTTCAAGCTTAATTACGACTTCTTGGAACTTCTTAGCAAACTCTCGATCAAACTCATTAGTAATACCAAACTTCTCAACTGACTCTGAAGTACCAGAAACTGATACTGCATCGTGGAAGATCTGAGTGTAGTTACTATCTGTACCTATTGCAGTTGAATTGTAGACCGTAGAGAAGGTCGCACCATCCGCTTGTAGGTTACCGAGATTGTAGATTGTCTGACCAGATACGTTAACACCTAGTCCGTGAGCAGCGTCTTCAGTTTCGTCTGCAGCCGCAATAGTTAGCGTACCTCCAGATGTGTTTATTGCTGTCACAACACCGTAAGTACGGGCTACGTTACCTACGTTAATCAAGTCGCCTATCTTAAAGTAGTTAACTGAAGTTGTTCCAACTGTTAATGTTTCACCACCTGATCCGTCTGAACCAGTTAGTAGAACTTGTGAAGGGATTAGCTCATCACTTTGCCATGTATGCGTTGTAGCAAGACAAGGGTACGCTAGTGAATCAGCACCTGCTACTGCAGATCCTGCTTCTGAACCCATGCCTAACATGGAGAGTAATGGGATATCCCTAGGGTCGATTGCATCAATGAATTCTGATACATTCTGTTTAGTAGTATAAGCACCGCTATCAAAGATAGACCTCATACCACCAGAGGCACCATCAGTGCCTGTAAATGCCGTTACCATTTAGGTATCCTCCAATTTATTACTGGAGTCCAAAGTTTTTCTTGTAAGAAATTATCTGACCTTGAAGTGCTACAGCCATTGCGAGTTTCTTTCCCTTTCGGGCCTCGTTATATCTTTCCTCCAGCTCAATTAGCCCTGCGTTGACAGCATCACTGCCATCGCGCCTACTCGTTGAGGCAGTTTCAGATCCACGCGATGTTCCCGGTGTACGGGACGCTTCTTCTTGTGCGGGTACTTGGGCATCTCTATTAGGTTTGACTGCAGCTAGTAATTCTTCTTTTAAGTTGTTTATACGCGCATCCATTTTAGATTCTTGCGCTTTTGAACTTAAGTCACCTGCCATTTGCCAAACCTGTTGAGGTGTTTGAGCACCGCTTAACGCACTAGGGTCAACATCAGGAAACGAACTTACTGCTTGTTGAACAGCCTGTGAAAGAACTTCCTGCCTTCGCATTTGTTGTTCTCTACGTTCTTGTTCAGCTTGTGCAGCAGCATCGTCACGCTGTTGTCTTTCTTCAAGAACCAATTTGGCTCCATCTGTGTCATCGGCTTCGATTAATCGTTGCTCAAGAGTGTTAATAGCTCCATCTTTGGCTTTAAGCTGCTCGTCATAATAAGATTGTAGTCCCGTGTACCATTCTTGGTATCTACCTTCTAGGTCACGTTCCTGTTCCCCCATTTTACGAGCCATGTCACCAACTCTTGAATTCAGATCTTTCTTTTCCGATTCTAGTTCTGCGATTTTGGCTTGCATGTCATCTGATGACAGATTGGGATTATCCTGAAGTGAGTCCGTGGACTGCTCCATAATATCCTCTGTTTCGTTAGTCATACTAATCCTCCATTCATATTTATTATAACACTATTGTCAACTTTTGACAAGTGTTAATCTCTGTATTTTGCCAATCTTGGCGTATTAGATGGGTATTGGAAGTACTGGTTTCTACCTTGACTTTGGTAGTTGCTACTACTTCCACCACCTACTAACATCTTTGTTTGATATATTAGTTTAAGTGCCTGTAACCATTGTTCAAACGTATATCCACTTCCTATTGGGAATGTCCTATACATAGCTCTTAACATTCTTTGATGATTGTTTGTAAGAGTCTTTGAAGGGTTCATAAAGAAATCTATTACGGACTTCTCTAGTTCAGTATCGTGGAATACCATAGTCATATGCCTTGTTACTTCTGCCCATGTAGGTAATCCACCTGCTCCATTTGTTGAAGGTGTTGTTACTTTAGAGGATGCAGAAGAAGGAATAGAAGCCTTTTTAGTTTGTACAACTGTACGAACTGGTCTTCTATTTATACTCTTAATACCAATTGCAGACGCTACTACATCAGCAAGTGCATCTATATACCAATATGTTGCAATAGAAGCATCTTCTTTTGCTTTACCATTTGAATCTGTCATAGCAAGTAATGTAAGTACAGAAGGATGGTTTAATGCTTCTCCATATAGAGCGCGCATCTGTGGGTATATACTTTCCCACATATCTACGATGTCTTCTCTACTTGCTACCCCATTTCTTCCAAATGTTTCAAAGATAAAGTCACCGGGAATTTCTTGATTCCCTTCGTAGTATCTTGAAGTGTGATAAGATTTAATCTTTCTTCCTTCACTAGATAAAGCAGGAGTTTGTCCTAAATCAAATAGCTGATAGTTTCTATTAATGTTATAAGCAGAAGCACCTGTAGAGGGGAACCCACCCTCAGATACAGAGAACTCATTAGGCGGCATGTTACCTGAAGCAACTTGTGGTAGTTGTCCAATAGCGCCTAAAGGCCATCCAGATGTATTACGCTGTTTAAACTTCTCTTTTAGTTGGGCTGCTTCTTCGTACTTACCATCTTCATAGAGTTCATGTAATGCAGCAGCTTGTGCTTTTCGAGTCTCACTACCATTTACAAAGTACTCATAGTACAAAGCATGCATATCTATCTCAGTTGGATTAAGGTACATATTAATATTATTCTTTTTTGCAAAGTCTAGTAAGCGGTATACCTCATACGCCTTTACAAAGTCATCAAGAGTTTCCTGATTGTGAATAGTTCTCTCTTTGTTTGGAGAAAGAAAATGATATTGTTCTTTAAACGGAACGTCTAAATCAAGCTGTCTAGCTAGTTTTGTTATCTTTTCTTCATACTTGCCATCACGCATGTCCTCAAAAGTAATGTCTTCGACAGTAGTTAATCGTTTTTTAATCTGTGATACTAGATCAACTTCAGAGTAATCATTATGGTTTAACCAAACATCTCCGTATTCATTAGTACGTAACCACTCTAATACGTTTTCAACTGTTGGTTTTTTCCAAGTATCTTCAATAAACTGAACTTGTTTAGCAGTAGCAATTGCGTCTCCTCTACCAAGTTCGTAAGCAGCATTAATATTTTCCTGTACACCTCGCATAACATTTTCAATTGCCTTATCTACAATGTAATTCATGTCTGCAGTACTGGCTTCATATATCTGGAAAGCTCTAAATGCTTCAGGGTCATCAGATTTAATCTTAGTTTCCCACGCCTCTAAGTCTTCGTAGTACTCATTCCAATTAGTTGCGTTTGTTCCCCTTATTGTATATAAGTCTCTAAACTCTTGAGAGAATAGTGGAGGTACTTTACTCCACTTATCTTTACGAAGCATTTGCATATAGCTTTCAAGCTGCCATGCATTAAACATGTCAACTGTAATATACTCTCTAGGGTACTTTTGGTCTTGACGGTCTAGCTTCTCTTGAGCAATTTCATCTATGACATCTTCTACATCTTCTCTACTGACCGCTCTATATCTTCCGTCTGGAAAAAGAGAATCAAGTACAGTTTCTATACGTGTTACACCTGCCATAGGATCATCTGCAAACAGTGTCATAAACATATCATTACGGAAAAGATTTTCTTTATGCATTTCTCTAAACAAAGAGATGTCACCAAATGACCTCTTATCTACAGCAAATGCAGGGTGTATTTCTCCATACTCTTCACCTTCTATACCAGTGTTTACACCTGTAGCCTCAAATATTCTAACTTTAAGTTCTTGTGTACTCCTTCTTCTTCGCTCACTTGCGTCAGCTCTAGCTCCAAAGAAAGTAAAGTTATCCATAGGCTGATCAGTAAGACCTGCTTCTTCTTGTATACTTCTTTGTGCATCTATAGGTGAAGATGGTACAGGAACTCTATCTGGAATAGCTTCTAAGTCCTGTTCGTACATAAGATTTAAATCATCTAATCCGCTATAGAACATACTTGTAGCTTGTGCAGTCTTAATAGGTGCAGTTTCAAACTTTTTATTATTTAAGTAATTTCGTACATAAGGATGCTTTTTAAATAATTCATCATAAGCTGCAGTTCTTTGTGTGCTAGACATTGATCTATTCTGTACTATGTCATAATACTCTTGCATAATACTTCCAGCATCTACTTTGTGTCCTGTTTTAGGGTCAACTACAGTAGGATAAGGTACATTTACTGCCATACCTACTAGCATTGACCAAGTATCTCTTTGAGCACGACGTGAAGCAGCAGCTGAAACAACTTCAGCGTGTGTGCTTGCTAAAGCAGTTGAGTCTAGTTTCTCACCTGTAACAGGATCAATAGCCGGGTCATTACCTGTCAACTCATTACCAAAGATATCTCCACTACTTGCTCCAATAACAGAGAGTAGGGGAACATTAATTAGTGGGTCGTTTTTCTTTCGGCTCCACATGTCGTATGACATGAGTATTAGTTTTAGTTTTGGGTTGTTTTCTACATCAGGACCATTCCGCATAACTTCCTGCATTGCAGTGTTAAAGTACATCCAGTCGATTTCTCGAAGGTCTCTGTTAGTTCTAATTACCTGTGTCTTTGTATGCTTACCAAATAAAGAGGTTGTCCAACCTAGCGTTGCATCAGCCGGTCTAGTAAGTGAACCAAATACTTTTTCAGTCTTATCAACTTGCTCACCAAATGCACCTGACAATGTAAGTCCAGCTGTAAATAGTGGGTTAATTGGGAGCTTTAATACTCCTGCATATATGTCTGCTGCTTTTCCAAGAGTACTGTACTCATCAAAGTAGCGTAGTGGGTCATCTCCTGCAATTGTTGGGTCTTTAGCATCTCTTACACTTCTACCTCCTGCAGGGTAGTAATCAAACATATCATTCCAAAACAAAAACGCATCTATGTTCATAGCCGCGCCTTTAGGTGCTACGTTAGATTCTACTGCATCTACCCAACCACCTACGTTTAAACCACTAGCTTTAGCTAATCCATAGAAAGGTTGTGCCATCTGTCCTATTGGTAAGTCGTATCCTGTCCAACTAGATGAATCTCCTTCTCTGTTTATTTCTCGCATAGTCTGTTGGAAAGCTGTAAATTGGTTTAGTAGGTGAGGGTGGTCTACTAATGTTGCAGCTAACTTACCTGTAGTACGTGTCTGCCAAATATGCCAAGGACCTATCCAACGTAGAATATAATCTAAGTTATTTGTATTGTTGTAATCGTGTAGAATCCAGTCAGCATTAGCTCTACCAAGAGAGCCAGCTGTTCTACGTAAGTTGTTTGTTTCTTTTTCAAGACCTTTAAGTGCGCGTGTAAGTGACTCACCATCTTCTTTAGAAAGAGTATTGTAGGATTTTAAAGGTAATCTAGGAGTTATATCTAAACCAGTCTGACTAACTGAAGGGTCTTGTAATCCACTTCTAAGACCTCTATTTATAACGGAGGCTCTAGAGTTTTCAAATATCCGTTGCTCTCTAATAAACAAAGGAAGTATATCTTCAAGAGTATCATTAGTCATACCGTATATAGGCCAGCCTTTTTCCCACTGTTCTTGCATGTAGTTAACAACATTAATAAGTGCACGTCGGCGTATACCGCGCTCTCTGTCTGCTTCTTCTTCAGACAAACCTGATTTACGTAGCCCACTTATAAACTTTTTGAAAGTTCCCTTAGTATCTTCTGGGTCTGCCAAGCCTTCAATTTCATCTATAACACGACTCATTTCTGCTTGTGCATTAGCTGGATCCATAAGACCCGTTCCCCCTGAAGTACCTGACCATGAAGTTCTAAAGCCAGTCCAGTTGTGATCACCACGAGAAGTCATACGGAAGTCAAGTCCAATTTGCTTTCTTTTCTTTTTAGTCTTCTTTGTGTATTTAGCTAATGCCATAACTTCTTTTTCAATGTCAGCTTCTGACGAACCTTTTTTAATAAAGATAGCCATTCGTCTAGCGTCTACCGGCCAACTGTCATCTGTAATAACTGCAACGTAGTCTTGTACATACGTAGCCCCAAACATACCAGCAAGTCCTTCTTCTTTTATTTGTGTCTGAGGAGTCTGTTGCATAAATACACGACCGTGAACTCCTTGTGGAGGTGCACCTTCTACTAACATATTGTCATCTCGTCTATGAATAGGCATACCATAGTTAGCAGGAAGTACTGCACTATTTTCATCAAACTCTACGTTACTTCTGCCATCAGGCAAATACCATTTTACTCGTTCACCTGCAACAATATTCTTTCCAGTTCGTTCGTTATATAAAAGTCTTGCTTCATCAGAAAGCTCTATTCCTGCTGTACGAGTTCCTTGTTGCGTATCTAATGCAATAGTTGCAGGACTTAAAATAGTAGACTTATCTACGTCTTCTGTGACTCCTCTAGGATATATAAGTGTTCTAGTCGGCTTTGAGAATGTTTTTGCAGAGTCACTAAAGCTTTTATTTCCTACTGCATGACTCATAGCTACAGACGTTTCTAATACTTCAGCAAAGTTAAACTTCAAAAAGTCAGACCAAGTATTATAACGAGGTATTCCTCTACGGTATATACCTTCGTCTGGTCGTAGTTCAGGCGATGTTAAATCTTCTAGTGCACGTCTAGAACGTCCGTCTCTTTCTGCTCTTAAGTAAATAAGATCGTCAGCAGCTGCACTTAAGCCAACTTCATCAAGTTCAGTATCAAGATGCATTCCACCATATCGCATAGCTTGTTGAACATCAAACGCTCTAATTCTATTAATAAACTGAGTTGTAACACTATCTGGTTGTGCACCTAGTGCAAGATCTTCCATAGCTTTCTTTCTAAACTCTCTTAAGAAAGCAAGTTTTGGTGCTGTGTTAGTTAGCCAGTTTGCGAACACATCGTTATCATCATCATGCCAAATGTTCTTACCCATCCTGTCAGCTCTAGACATGCTGCGTTCTCCACTCCCGGTTAATTTACCAAGTGTGACTTCTCGTGCATCATCTATTCCCAACTCATCTAAGATAGTGTTATATCCAACAAATCCATCATCTTCCTGTGTAGCGTTGACTAGTTTATTAACTCTTACCTCTAACTGAGCTGTAAGTTCATTTATTAATTGATTACCTCTAGCTCGTACTGATTGTGTTCCTGTGCCTATCCCTTGTAATCCAGCTAAAGCTTCTTTAATAGCTTCTGTCATTTGTGTGTTAACTTCGTCTTCAAATCTATCAACTTGAAGTCTTAGTTGTGATCTAGATAGCTTAGCTTTAGTAGCTTCATTAGCCATCCAACTTAAGTCTTCACCTAAATCTTTCCAAATCTTTTTTAATGCAGGAGAAGGTTCTGGACTCCACGCTGCTATATCTGCTTGATCATATGGTACGTCTAATAACTGGTGTGGGTCACCAAAATCTTTAAGGTTATCTTCTGCAACTTGTAAGTCAGTTCGCGTATCGTTGTTAACAATTCTACGGTACTCTCTTTGTCCTTCAGTACTTTCATTAAACCAAAATCGTGCGTCTTGTGCACGTTCCCACCAAGCTCCTGCTTCAGCAGCAGTTTGAGGTATACCTTCTGTTCTTCCTGTAAATCCAACGGTATCTCCTGCCATAGGCACAAAGACTTCTTCTGGTGGATTCATTTCTCTCCAGATACGAATACTAGGAGATATTTCTAGAGGTGATTTAATTAACTCATCTGCAGGTACATCTGCATAAACAGCTCGTCCTTCTTTAATCTGTCTTATCAAAGCAAGTTCAACGTCTACTTCTCTAAAAAGCTTACGTTGAGCCTTAGTAAAATATGTGTTAAGAATGCTTTCTGGGTTAAGTCTTATATTTGCATGAGTTGCATTACTCATTCCGGGTACGTGGTTAGGACTAACCCTATCAAATTGTCTTAAAAGAATATCTGTAAGAGTCATATCAAGAACAGCGTCTTTAGCTTCTTGTGAATAACGGCCTTCTAAATCTGGTTTTATTCCTTCTAATCGTTTGTTTAGATTATCTCTTACTTGTCTAATTGCTGTTCTCTCGTTTGGTATTTTTGTTTTACGTTCAGAACGTGCAGCACTTGTTGTTAGCCTACGTAAATTATCAAGTACTCTTCCAGCAATTTTAGCGTGGTCTTTTGCTCTTTGTTCGTTTATCGTTTGTCGAATAGTAGGAGTGTTAAGATTATATGACGCAGTACTTAAAGGTGGTCCAATTTGGCCTAATTCTCTACCTTCTTCCAAAGGCTCTGCAGCAGCTCTGACAAGTGCCATAATATTACTTAATGTAATCCGGACATCATCATCTTTGATATTTTTTACAAACTCTGCGTTTACGTTCGGAGGCATAAAAGGAACTATGTCCCCATCTTTATCTCCATAAACGGTCATAGGATTATCCCAGTCAATATCACCTCTTCCTTCTTTATAAGTATTCCAAAACTTTACTCGGTTATTTTCTGGATTACCTACTGGAATATCTGAATGTACAGAGTATTCACGAAGATTTTCTCGTTTAAATATACTAATAGCAGCGTTCTCTGGTATTAAATCTCTTCTTATGTGTATTACATCAAAATCAGATAAACTTTTTTTGCCCATCTCTATCATAAAATTAGCAACTTCTGCATCAGTGTGCTTGCGAGTGCTTGTGTCTTGTAAAGTTAGTATATAAGGGTCTACAAACGAGTATAAACGAGCGTCTTTTTCCCAACCTTGACCACCAACAGCCCACCCTCTATCTCCTAGTACTCCCCTATCTCTTACATCAATAGAGTCTGCTGACCCCCTATATATCTCTACTATACTCCCATCTTTATCTCTAAGAGTAGCTGAGTCATATAGCTTTCTTGTATCACTAAATCCTTCATCAAGTCTAGTTCTTAAGTTAAGAATTAAAGCACCCATTTCTTCTCTATTATGAAAGAAAAGATTTATCATTCTAGCTTTAGCGAACATCTGTGCTTCTTCACTTGCGTTTGCTAATTCGTTAAAATCAAATCGAGCAAAAGTATAAGCGTCATTGTCTAGTCCATTATTAGTGAGTTGAAGGCCATACCAATTATCTATATTAGGGTTAAGAATAGCATCAATCTCATCTGTAAAGAAACCTGCTTCACGTAGTTTTTCAAGATTGTATTTTTCTGTGTCAGTAAGTACTTTTAGATCTTCATCTCTATACTTTAATAAAAGTTTTTCTGTATCTCGTATATCAGCATTAGCTAATTCATGTATTCGTCTATATTGTGTTTTGATATTATTAGCAATTTCAAAGCTATCTGTAAGTGAAAGACCATCACCACCAGTACCTCCTAGTCCACCAGTTCCTGTAGTTCCTACTTTTAGTATTGCATTTTTAGACACTTCAGTACTGCCAGTAGTAGCATGATACAGTGTACTCGGTAACTGAGTTCGATCTATAAAGTCTTCCGCTTGTAGTTCATCAAAGCTTTTAGTAGCATCAATATCTACATTAACTTCCTGTACTGTTTCATGTATTCTTACTTTTTCTCCACCTATAGGAGTTCTACCGTATGTTCGATCTTCTAAACCAAACCCAAGACCTGTTAATTTACGTACCCACCCATAGTTAGTTTCTGTGTGTAAAGAAGGATTCTCAAGCTGTAGCTTAAGATATGCCTTAAGTTCTTCAACAGCCCGCAATGGTTTAGCAATTGTGAACACCGCCTGACTAGCGAGTACTTCAGCACGTTTAACCATATCTTCTGTTGGTGTGTTCCCCTCTCCCGCCAGTTTAACTTTTGCTTCTTCAAAGTATCTAGGCCATAGTGTAAGTAAGTTAGTAAAGATGTCTCTTTCTAAATCTTCTACAGGTAAGTCTAAAATATCAAGATCTTCAGGGAATAATCTTGCATCGCCTTGCCTAAATAATTCTAGTTTTAATGCTCTTAATGCTTGTGAGTTAAACTCTCCATTTGGGATAAATCCTGCACCAATACCTTTTAGTCTAGAATGATCAGTTAGTTCTGCAATCTCTGCATCAATTGCTCTTATTAATCTCTGTGCAGGTGTAAAAGGGGAACTAGGAGAGTGGACATCAAAGTCTCTTAAGAGCTTGCTGACAAGTCTATCTAAGTCTAAGTCCGCCATGTGAGCCGGGTTAAATCCTAGCTCTCTGAATAATTGTTTTGGACTTATCATAGTCTCAAGTAAGATTCGACTTGTATCTGAGACATCCTCAACAGTTCTAATTATCTGGTCCATACTGACGTTTGCAGGGTTCTGCATAGATTCAATAATTTGTTGTAGAAGTTTACCATCTTCTCCTAGGTCTGTATCACCTAAGATACGCCATGCGTCAGGATATTGTGTTCGTATAAGATTTTTAATGGACTCTTCAGTAGCAAGTTGTCGATACCAGCGAGCACCTGCTTTATCAATAATACGCATACGGTCTGTTGCTTCTGCTAATCCAGAAAGTTCTCGTGCATGAATAAATGGTAGACCACCACCGATAAAGGGAATACCACCACCCTTCATAGTTAAGAAGAACTTCTTCATACCCTTTGCAGCTACTATTTTTTCGTTTCGTTGCCCGAGTGCTACCTTATACCAGTTTGTTTCTCCGCGTATAGGTACTGCACCAGATAGTGTTTCACCAATAGCAGATTTTGAAAACGCTTTAGATGCAAACTCAACGTCACCCCATACTCGTCTGTAGTATGATTCTTGTGTTAAAAATGCTTCACTAAGTGAGAGACCATCTAAAGCCATAAGAGACTTATTTGTTATCCAGTTTCTTGCAGCGAACGCAGGACGCTCTAGGAATAGTTTAGAAATAAAACTGTTTAATCCATTTTGAACTTGTAACCACATTGCTGCATTGTCTGGATCCATACCATATTCTTTAAACATGATACGAGTTACTTCTGCTTTCATCTCTTCGTTGAATTCAGACCACCATTTACCACTAGTTTTACCATCAGCTATTCGTGTATTAACATTATTTTCTGCTAGCAAAGAAGGTATCTTTTTTAAGTCTACCTGTCGTAGAATGTGTAAAGCCTTTTGTGTATCTTGATATAGTACATTATCAATCGAGCTTTTTACTAAAAACTGTAGGTTTTCATAAGGGTCTGCTACTTCTTTTTTACCACCAATTTCAGTAATAGCTCTGAGCATATCTCGAATTAATCCTTGATGTCCTTCAGTAGCAGTTCCCTCAAATCGTGGTCCAAGCGCAGTTAAGAAGTTTGTAAGTTCGTTTACCGTATTAAATGAGCGCCGCACAATTGCATCACGAACAGGACCCTCCCATGTAGCACCTGAGAATGTCTGTGTTAATCTTTTTAAAGGATTAACAATATCACTAAGTTTAACAACTTCATGTGCTCCGTGATAATTATTTAAATCATTAGGATCCATAGAAGCTACTTTTAATTTAGCTTTAAGTACATTTCGTATTTTAAACAAATCTCTAAATTGGTCACCTTGTTTTATAAACATATCTGTACGAGTAATAGCATCACCTATATGTGTATACTCGTCTAGTTCTAGTATATTCCTTATGCGTCTTAGTTCAAGTGTTTCGTCGGGTAACCCACCGTATATAGCAGCATCTGATGTAACAGTAACTCTATTTATTATTCGGCCTCTTATTTCTACTAGCTCTCCTAATTCTTGATCAAGTTTATTAAGGTCAGGTACTTGATCACCAGCTACTGTAAGCTTTCCACTTACGTTATTCCATACTCTACTAGGTAAGCCCATCTCATCTTGTACTACAAGATCATCTACTTTTGCAAACTGGTCTTTTTTCTTAGGATGTTTAATAACAATATCATCTAGTTTATTTTCTTTCTGACTTTGTAAAATAGCTATGCGGTTATTTAGTGCTTCTAGAGTTTCGTCAACTAAATCAGTGTTACTTAAGTCTAACTTCTTAGTATCTTTTAGTACCTGTAAAGCACCTAATGCTTCTGCCGCACCACTTCTAAGTCGTGGAGTTTTTGTTAGTCCTCTTGCTGTTCCTGTAATAACTGGCTTTGCTCCAAAACTAGCCACATCCAATACGTTTAAAAGACCATACTGGAATCCTGCGCGCATACGTTGTCCAAGTGTTAGTACTTCATCGAGTGCTTCGGGAACTGTGTATCCTTGATTCTGTACAAGATCAATAAATTCAATAGCATTAGCCATATAAAACTGTCTATTATCATCTAGGTCTAATTCTAAAAGACCTGACATAGCATCTTCTATTTGGTGTCTATCAGGATATTCTGTAGCTAAATAGATTGCACTGAGGTCTCTACGAATAGACCCACCATTTTTAGAATCTTCCCGTAGTCTATTTGCTTGTACAGTCTCGTATGTTGTAAAAGGATTAAACTGTTTTAGTTCAGGGTATCTATCGAGAACAGTGTTTTGTCCCGGAATATACTCTCTAAATCTTTCTGCAGACCAACGTAGTGTGTCAAATGTAGGTAGTTTATCAGTAGGTAAAAGACCTTTAGAAGCCCAATTAGGCATCCTCTTTATAAAGTTTTCATAGAACCCATCAACATAAGAGAATAGTGTATCAATTACGCCATGTTCCACCCATGTCAATGTTTGTAGCCCACGTAAGTGTGCAAGTTGAGCTTCTGATGCTCCTGCTTTCTGAGCTTCTTCAACCATAGCAGTAAGTTGTTCTTTACTAAATCCAGTCATACCTGCTCGGTAATCATCTGGCGTAGGAATAAATCCTCCTAGAATTGGTATAATATTTCTTGTTGCATTTCGCCTTATTTGTTCTTTCAAAGGATCAAATACAACACCTCTACCTGACTGTCCAAACACAGAAAAGTCTGGATCACCAAAAGCATTTTTAGCAATGTTATCTGCAACAGTTTCATCTTTACCGATAGCCCAACCAAACCCGTTTGAAATACCACCCCAAGCACCTGCGAGTGCCTTATGTACAATATTTCTAGAATCATTAGGTTCAAATCCATACTTAATTAAAAATTCATTAGTTAGATAGTCGTTCTTTAAACGATCAGGTAATGCTAGTGCACCACTAGGCGGCCAATCTTTTCCTGCAAAAGCGTACTCTTGCTCAAGTTGTTCTAGGTAGTTGAGGACAGCCTGTTCCGCATCTACTTGATTATTAGACTCGTTCCCCATTTCGTGTACAGTAGGTGAAGCAGTATTAGAAGGTCCATTAATTAATAGATGTCTTAGAGTTGTTTGTTGTTCTCTTGATAAACCTAGTTCTGCCCACCTTTGCATTAAGTTATTTCTATTCTGAATAGAATGTAATGAAGCAGGAGTTATCATAAGAGCTTCTAAGTAGCTTTCAACTGGAAGACTTTTAAGAGGAGTTGCTCTTTTTATTTCTGCAATTTCACTAGGATTCATAGAAACAATTAGATAGTTTGTATCTGTATCTCCAAACTGTCCTAATGAAGATAGTAGTTGTAATCGTACATTCCGTACTTGACTGTCTGAGATTTCTACTTGGTCTCTATACTTTTGTAAATGTTTACGAGTATAATTAGCAATATCTTGTTGAACTTTAAATTCTGTTGAAGGACTATATAAACCTTTTTCAGACAAGTAAGTCTGAACATGTGAACGCATAGGCATATATGTAGGTGATTCGTAATCTTTCATTATAGAATCAGCAAGATCAGCATCTCTTGCTTGTAATAGCGTGTCAATGCCAACTGGAGCTTCTAAGTTTTCTACATATGTCTTATCTTTTATAAGATTTGTATTTCTATAAAACTCAACTAAGTCTCTACTTGCTGAAGGGTTGTTAATAACATAGTCATAAAATTCCCCTAGTAAGTTAGCCTCTCCTTCAGGAGTTCCTACACTTCTATTAAACCAATCAGTAGTACTCTGATTATTTATACGACCTACTTCTTGTTGCAAGATTCCAACAAATATATTCTTTGTTTGTTCTGCTGTTTCTTCAGGAAGGCCATAATAAGCTTGACGAGCAGACTCTTTAGCTAAGTCACGTCCAGAAGTAGCTCTTGATTTCTTATCCCAAGCGTCTCTTTCTGAAGGGTCATTTGGTGGTCTGTGTACATATTTACGAAGATCATCCCCAACTTGAAAATCACTAGTTGCTGTATAATCATCTAAATGTTTATCTACAGATTGAGATAAATCATCTGGTCTATATCTTAAATCATCTATCGCACCACTAACAGTTGGCTGTGGTTGATTTACTCCAACAGATCCTGTTGGGTCCTGAGTTCTAATCAGAGTATGTAGTCGATCAGACTCTTCTGGCGTAGCTACGCCTTCAGTCATTCTTCTAAGAATTGATTCAATTTCTTTGTTTGACACTTAGCGTACCTCTAATTCTGTCTATATAGTCGGTGTCCCGGAGGATATGGTAGAGACTGCTCTTGAACTGGTTTTGGTTTCGGTATTGGTTTACCAGGATCCACTGGACCACCTGTATAACCTACTCCACCAAAGCCACTGACTTCACTACCAAATCCGTAGTACTCCGCATTATATGCGTCTAGTGCTCTTTGTCTTGCTCTTGCATTACGTTCGGCTTCTCCTTGATTTGTTGGAGATGGCGGCCAAGTATTTATTGGAGTAAATCCAAAACCTTCTCCAAAGCTAGGAGGCGGTTGTGGAACAACTGCAGATGTGTCATATGTAGGTGCTGGTGGAACATCAACTCTTGCCTGACTAGGACTTGTCAAATCTTCTTGTCCACCAACTTGACCTGCTTCCATTATATAGTCTCTCCACGCTTCTTGTGGTGTTTGTTGTAGACTTAAGTCTTGTGCTCGTATATCTGCCATTGAAGGTCTTGACCTTACTTGTTCGACATTACCAAGCTGACCTAATCCTGCAGGGTCCGCTGGATTGTAGTTAGCCTGTGTTTGTGATAATGGTCCTATTTGTGCTTTTTGAGTTTGAGGGAACGTCATACTTCCGGGCTGTCCTGTCATTCCAACAGGCCCACCTAGCTCAGAAGCAGTTGTATCTTCAACAGCTGGAAATCCATAATTAGTAGCTTGTGGACCTTGTTGTTGTACAAAGTCATTATATGCTCTTACAGCGTTTACACCTGTTACCCCTTCAGGATTCATCCCTTGTCCTAGTAAGTAATCATTAAACTGATCTTCAACAAATTGATCATTAGCTGCTTCAGCATTAGCTCTACTTATTACCTGACTTGCTAAATTTGTTGGGTTTCCTTGAATAGTGACAGGAGCCAAACTTTCTATATTACCAAGATCACCAAGACCTTCAGTTCGTATACTCGGAGGAGGTGTATAAGCTAATCTAGGATCCATAGTTGGGTCATAATTTATAGGAAGTGTAGGAGCACCACTCATAGCTGCTTCATACGCATCAATTGCGGCTCTTTCTGCAATCTGCTCTTTAGTCAGAGGTACTCTTACAGCAGTGTCTTCTCCGGGCATAAAACTAGGAACAAGAGGCCCTGCTCTATCTCCTACATCAGTGGCAGGGTCATATAGCACGTTACCTGTAGGAGCACCACCACCATCACCTGCTGGACCCGTTGGCCCTGCTGCTGGAGATTGTGTACCTGCTCCTGTAGCTGGCCCTGTAGCTGGTCCTGCTGAACCTGCTGGAGGACCCGTACCTGCATTAGCACCTGAACCCGCTGCTGCAGGAGATGAACCAGCTGGTCCACTTCCTTGACCTGTAGATGGAGATGCTGTTATTGGACCACCTGTGGCAGCTTGTCCATCCTGAACACCACTTGTAACTGGAACCCCTCCTATAGTTGCTTGACCAGCTGTATCTCCACTTGCCGCACGATACAAAGGAGGCCATGAGCCTTCTCTACCTGCTGCCCCCATCTGTCCAAGTGATTGAGCATTTGCCCATCTTTCTTGCCAAGTTGCTCCAGCTCCAAGTATTTCACTAGCACCAGTAGCTAAACCAGCCCTAGCGCCCATACCATAATCGTATCCTGCCATAGTTGAAGCTGTGAATCCCGGATAAGCCAAATCAAATTGGCCTACTTGTAATGGGGGAACACCTGCGCCCATAGGAATGCTTACGGGTTGTTTTGCGTATCTAGGATCACTAGCAAGTCTAGCTTGACCTAAGATATACCCTACCCAGTGTTTAATAATACCTGCTTGTCGTGCGCCTGTTTCATCTCCTTCAGGAAATGCTTGGTCGATTATTGTAAGGTCTCCACCTGCATTTAGAACAGCCTGTAGCCAAGGACGGACTGATGTAGGAACACCCTCATCAAGAGATTTTCCAATACCCATTTCATCATCTAGCGCAGCTTGATCAATCTCCCAAGTACCGGGCCCATCTATTTGGTTTGGGTCTAGCGGTATCCATCGAATCTGTGTAGGTGAAGGACCTATCCACGGAAGTAAGTCAATTAACTCATGTCTTTGGTTTACATGATCATATGACCATGATAATCCTGTTCTTAGTAATTCTGCTGATAGCGCGGGTAATTGGTTATCTCTAGGACTTAGCGGGTTATACTGGTTAACTTCACCTACTAGTTGTGTGTAGACTTGTGTAAGTTGTTGTACCATATCCGAACTAGCATCTATTCCAAGCATAGCTGGACTTCGCAATGCATCCCGTAATTCAATCCAAGATCCGGGATATAGTTCTATAACTCTTGTATCACCATCGACTTTACCAAGTGAGTTTACTAGACCTGATTCCATCAGTTTACTAAATACTTCAGCATTTTGAATAACAATATCTATTGTCTGAGGAATTGTAGTTGTGTTCCCTCTTGAGTCAACTGATTGTGACTGTATTGTTACACGAAGTGTATTTTCTGCAGGACGCTCTATAATACTTTCTGTGTACTCTACAGGGTCCAACTCAGTTATTCCGGTTCTAGAGTCCGCTGCAATAAGAGCTGCAAAGATTGCCATCTCTGTGCCTAGAACAGTTCTATCTGGATGACCATCGACAGTATAATCAGTTGATGGGTCATATAAACCATCAAATCGCTGCTTGTACCATGTGTACCATGCGTTCCACCTATTTAATTCTTCTGGACTAATAGTAGGACTTTGATATTTAGCTAGGATAGCTTGAATAGCTGCGTAGTTTACATCTGACGGAGTTGTTGTTTGAGGAGTATTTGCATTAGCACCTATGGCTGCTGCAGAAGTTGAGTCATTTGGGCCTGTTTGATCAGGATCGAAATCAGGATCCATTCCCGGTGAATCTGTACCTACTGGTCCTGTTGTTGTTGTATCTGTTGTTGTATTTGCTGGTGCTGTCTCTTGAATTTTCTGAGTAATAGTTTTGTTACCAGTTCTGTAAGATATCTCAGCTCTTTCTCCAGTTCCAGTAATTATAACATCACTAACAATTCTTTCAGTTAATACGGCTATTAGATTACCCCAATCCGGACTAGTATATATAGGAGTAAGAAGCTGAACTAATTCTTCTCTAGACAGTCTTCCAAAGTCTGTAATAACTTGTTCAAATTGTTCATCAGTAAGAGCAGCACTTTGTCCATATGTAGTATTAGACCCTGATTGCATTTTTTCATCAAGAAGCCGTCTTAAATTTTGTAGGAATAAATTTATTTTTTGTTCCATTATCTTGTCCCTTGCTTGTCAATTTCAGACAGCTTCTTCTCTATCTTAGATCCAACTTCTACCATCCAATCTGGACCAAGATTCTCTAATATCTGCAACTGCTCTTGTGGAGGCATTGCAACATAACTTGCTCTCATCATAGAATCAAGCATCGTATCTTCTGGATATGTATCCATAATGCGACCACGTACTTTAAGAAGTGCGTCAAAAATGGCCTCATCAAGTTTTTCAGGATACGATTTATTCGGCATTAAACTCCCGGTGGCATCTGTATGTTATTCAATGGGTTTTCTTCTGGTGTAGCTACTGGCGTAGGATTGTCTGCCATTCCTTGATTTGTACCAAGTTGTGACAAAAGTTGTTCCATCTGCATTTGTTCTGGTGGAGGCTCATTCGGCATAGCTGCTTCTGGTCCCCCCTGCTGGCTCATCTGACCCCGCATAGCTACTTCATCCGGAGTCATTGGCATAGCTTCACCCTGCTGTGCTGCAGCTGCGAGTTCATCTTGTACCATCTGTTGTATAGTTGAGCGTTGTGCAATAGTTTGTAGCTGTGTGTCAATAAGCTGTTGCATAACCATTGGGTTATCTTCAGCCCTTGTAGACATAATTTCATCACGCCATGACTCTGGGTCTTGTGCGTTAAGTAGTCGTCGCATAACAACTTTAGCTGGCATAAGTTCAGAGTTCTTTAGTGTAGCTGCTGCTGCAACATTTCGTAGTTCTTCAAGTGGGAACCTTGCACGTAAGTGTACTTTTGTATTACGCATCCCTTTAGTATCTTTGCCTTTTACATTAAATGCAAACGATTCGACATTATCTTCTGAGTCCATACGGCCCATAATCTCAATATTGTCATCCCATGAGTATCTTTGAGATAGTCCAACAATTTTTGCGTTGATGTCTTCCATAGCCATTTGTGCATTTTCGACAGGTTTAAATACTTTAATCAATGAAGCTTGCTGTTGTGCAATAGTATCAATACCGCTTTGTCCTGCTTGTGGTAATGAAAAACCTTCTTCGTCTATTTGTATACGAAAGAAGTTTGTTAGTTGGTCTAGGTCAGGCAGCGTACCCCTAAATTGGAGGTAGTACACATCCTCTCCTTCGAGGATCTCGATTGTACCTGACCCCGGTTCAATGTCTACTGGCTCGTCATTGACGCGCCGAATAACCATTGTTGGGTCTGCGTATAGGTCGGCAATACGCATATGCCTGTTAAGAAGCCATTCCATCTCAGACACACTATCAACTAGTGCATAGTTAACAGAAAGACCCATATTTCCACCTAATGCTGAAGTAGTCTTTGCACAATGGAATATTGTAAAAGGTAGGCAATCGTAGAATTTCATAACCGAAGGTCGCATAACAAACTGCTCATGTGCAATAACAGCATGAATAATCTGGTCACCTTCCCATGCCCAGTAATCAACTACTTCAACTGATTTTTCTGGGTGCAAAGGAGTTGTCCAGTCAAGTTCCTCATCTTCACGATCAAGGTCATTATGATTTAATGTAACGCCCCACTGTTCTTCTACTTCATACACTTTCATTAGAGAGCGGTGTACTACAGCTTTCCATTGTTCGTGGGTTCCCCCTGCAATAGGAAATACGTCATATGGGTCAAGGTTCTTTATTTCAATTGGGAAGTGGTACATAGGCCGGTCGCCCTGAAATTCTTCATCATTATCTGCGTAGGTATTACGTGACCATGTAGTTCTTAAAACACCCCAACCATATAAAAGCTGGTTAAAGACTGCGTCATGCATAGGGTTAGAACCCCATCTTCGAGTATTTAATTGGTATACACTATGAAGCATCTTTACTACTTTGTCAGCACGAGAAGAATTAGACAGAACTTCAATGATAGGATCTTCTCCTGTCATCATAGTGTGTGCTCGTTGTACAGAAGAAAAAGGAATGTTAAGGGTAACTAAGTGCTCATTCTCAATGTTTGATGCATTATCAATCTGATTAGAGATAGGTGTGTCTGCTGACTTAGGAACTGTACGATCATAATGATCTCGGTAATACCACTTCTCTTGTCTTATAAACTCAGCATTTCGGTCAGCGTAGAAGTTTCTTCCCCAACTTAGATCAGACAGTATACGATCTAGAAATTTGTTATCACGTTCTTCATTAGCTTGGATTTCGGATTCACCCTCACCAACTTCGATTCCAAATGCGTATAGTATATCTCTCATTATCTATGCCTCGTGCCAAAGTGCTTTTTCATAATTTGTTTGCGTCGTGGTCGTCCTCGGCTAGACATATTAACTACTTCTTTTGCCATAAGAGCCACTCCCATACTACATACGCGGTCATCATGTCCTGAGCCTTCTGCACCTGTTCGTGTCCCAGTTCTTACATAAGATTGAGCTTCATATATAAATTCTAAATCTCTAACTTTTATATTACGCTGAGCAATTTCAGTTTGTAACCGACTTTCCATTATTGCTTTTGTTTTAGAATTTGTAGGCCATCCCTCTTTATTATCGCCATCTCCTGTCTTTTTATCTTTCTTATAAATAAAGATATTCTCATAAGCAAAGACATTCTTCAATGCAGATAGCACTGCGTAGCCGTGGTTATTTCTTTCCACAGCCAGCAATGCGCGATTAAAACTTCTACCTAACGCCGCAAGAAGTCCTGCAAAAGTATCCGGATCATAACGTCCTGCAATACTTGCATACTGTTCTCCAGATGCGGCATCAATTACTTGTGCCACTGAAAAATCTCCGTTAGGTTCACCACCTGCAGGATCCGCACCAACTATAAAACTCTGTCCTACTCTTGGTATTGCCCAAATTTTTAGTTCGGGCCAATTCCTTTGTAGTTCATGTAAGTATCCATTTCTTTTAAATACTTCATTTACAGTTAGTGGATCTTCGCAATGTGTCTCTGCTATATATTGTAACCCATCTAGGTCAAAAATGCAACCCCCTGTAGTAATGAAAGCTTCTAAAGGGCTTTGCGGATATTCTTGTTGAAAGAGCTTTTCATCAGTATAACTAGCTTTCTTTTCTTCGTACCAGTCATCATCTCTTCCCGGCCTTAAATGATATGGGAGGAACACGCCTTTGAACCCATTATCATGTGCTTCTGCACCCTTCCACATTTTATAGTAGAAATTCCCTAACCCATTTGCAGTGCTTACCCCGATGAACTGACCACCTGCATCAATCGTTGGTGACAGAGCAGCCCAGTTTTTTTCAGCATGTG
>VTLG01012945.1_pt1 | contig 32535 bp, 46 predicted proteins | sample 4694571 | NCBI WGS metagenome assembly VTLG01 (sample SAMN12604809, study PRJNA352737) | marine metagenome | biome: ENVO:00000447; feature: ENVO:00000209|ENVO:00000569|ENVO:01000036; material: ENVO:00002151; isolation source: viral sequences binned using virsorter ...
GTCCAAAGCACGTTGCTAAAGCCAAGTCAATTCTTGGAGATGCAGGTGATCAGTTAACTGCTGTTGCTATGCACTCAAAAGTCTATTACGACTTGGTAGAACGTAAGTTAGTGGACTATGTTCTTGCCTCTGACACAAACGCAACTGCTACTGCTTCTGGCGGTTCTATTGCTCCTGCTTACGGCGGTAATGGTTCGGTTCCTACATATTGTGGGCTTCGAGTTATCGTTTCTGACGATGTGGCAACTACTGGCTCTGGTGCTTCTACCGAGTATTCAACCTACTTCTTTACACCCGGAGCTATTGCTTCTGGCGAACAGGCAGGTTTGACAACAGAAACAGATAGAGACATCCTTGCAAAATCAGATGCAATGGCTGTTGATCTTCATTACACATATCATCCTGTTGGTACTAAGTGGGCTGTTACAACAACAAACCCAACTCGTGCTCAACTTGAAACTGTAGGCAACTGGTCGAAAGTCTACGAGCAAAAGAACATAGGAATTGTTAGAGCAACTAACGTTTCCAATCAGGATTAGAGGTAAAAACTAATGCCATCTAAATTTGAAGTTACTGCTGGTAAGGCCGTTGGCCCTACTACTGGTGGAACTGTTACTCAAGCGACTAACAAAACAACTGGAGTCACACTCAATACTGAGTCAGGCCAGATCACAATGAACAATGCTGCTCTTGGTGACGGAGCAGAAGCCACTTTCACAGTTACTAATGACCGTGTAGCTGCAACTGATGTTCCTTATGCCTGTCATGGGTCTGCTGGAACTGCTGGTGCATACACAGTCAATGTTTCTGCTGTAGCGGCTGGTTCTTTTAAAGTTACTGTTGGAAATGTTTCTGGCGGTTCTTTAAGTCAAGCGATTGTCATTAACTTTGTACTCTTAAAGGGTGCTTCTAGCTAATGGGAATGTTCGCATTTAGGCGAATGAAGGAAAGGGAGGCTGCCGCACAGGTGGCCTCTATTCCTGTTGAAACTCCTAAACCAAAGACCAAAAAAAAGCGTAAAACTAAAGTTTCTTCTAATGGCAATAACGATAGTAGCGACAGCAGGAGCAGCTAACGCTAACAGCTATTTAACTCTTTCTGATACACAAGATCTTATTGACGGTCTGATGGAAGATGATGATGTTGTTGCTTGGGGAACTGCTACAACTGACCAAAAAAATAGAGCTTTATATTCAGCGACTCAAAGAATTGACCGTGAAAGATTTTTAGGTGCAAGGGCAACAGATACACAAGCTTTGCAATGGCCTCGTACAGGAGTAAGAAAGCCTGATACTTATATCAATACTTATGCAACTGGGTTTCCTTTTCGTATAACAACAGATTATTTTACAGATACAGAAATACCAGATCAGATTAAAAAAGCATTAGCTGTTTTATCTGTTTATTTGAATAACAATAAAGACGGTCTTGGGCTTAGTGGATTAGAAGATTATCAAAACATCAAGGTTGGATCTTTGGATGCAACTCCTAATAATTATGGTGCTGTTGGTGCTGATCGTGTCCCACCAATGTTTGAAAGATACTTCACAGGCATTAGAATTAGTGGGCCGGGCAACATCGCTGTAAAAAGAAGCTAATGGGAATTACTTATCCTGCTGCAATCATCATCACTGACACAAACGCCCATACTGGGAGGTTTGGAAAAATTACTTGCTTAACAGATTCAACTGTTACGTTGGTTTCTTCAAATGTTACAAAGAATGGTTCTTCAACTGTTTCTGGAATTGACTTAAAAGCAAGTACAGACATTGAAGGAGTTTTTACTAGCATTACCCAAACGAGTGCAGGGTCACTTATTGCTTACAGGATCTAATGGCTGTAAAACCTAAAGGCTTTAGGAAAGCTGCAAAGAAAGTTCTTAAAGCCGTTGGTGGTGATGTAACAATTCGTAAAGTTACAGGAAGTGCATATAATACGGCAACTGGAACGATGGGAGAGACAACGGCAGATACAACTGTTAAAGGATTTGTTGAAAATGTTATTGCAAGACAAGTTGATGATTTAGTAAAAGCAACTGATAAGCGTTTAACAATTGCTGCTTCTGATTTGGATTACACTCCAACAGTTTCAGATCGTGTTGTTATTAGTTCTAAGGTTTATCAAATAATCAGAGTTGAAATAACAGAACAAGGTAATACTGCTATTAGCTATGAACTAATTTTGAGGTTGTAATGGCTGCTAAATGGAAAGGTGTCAAACCTGAAAAATTTGCATTTGTAATTGAGCAAAGAATGAACGCTTTGCTTAGTCAGGCTGTTTTACATACAGACAGTATGTTGAAGCAAGAAAGTCCTGTAGACAAAGGACGGTTCCAAAATAGTTGGCAAATAGGTGAAAACGGTACAGGTGAATATGACGGAGGAGAAGGTTTAGGTCAAGCACCTCCTGTTGGAATGAATTACAACGTAGGGAATGAAAAGATAGGAAACTCTTACACCATTCACAACTCACTTCCTTATGCAGAAGCACTAGCAGCAGGTCATAGCAAACAAGCTTCTCCGGGTTGGGTTCAACAAATTGCAAAAGACATGCAAGGCTGGATTCAAACCAATGCAAAAAGAATTGGTAAAGAAAGCGTATGAGTAGCACTTTTAATGACGTTAGAGCAGCAATAGAAGGACGTATTGCCACAGAAATGGCATTAAGTCCTGCTTATCCTGTTGCTTATCAGAACGCACCATTTACTCCACCAAACAACACACCTTGGGTTCAAGTATTTCTTAGATTTGGAACTAATAGCTATGCCACATTACGACCACCAACCACAGGAGAATCGTTTAACCGTCAAACAGGCACTTTGGTTATTAATGTATTTAGTCCTGTTGGTGTTGGGGCAGGCGCAAACCTAACAATTGGAGAACGTATAAAAGATAAATTTGACAGAGCAAAGTTCAGCAGTATTATTTTTGATCCTTGTTCAGGATTAGCTACAATACAACCAGCAGAGCAAGAAGCGTTTTATCAAACGCAATTCTCAGCTACATTTGACGCATACTTAGATTGATCTAATCCAATGGCTGTTACTGTTTTATCAGGTACGTCTGGAGCCTTGTACTACAAACCTGCTGGTACTACAGGAACCTTCAGCCCTACTGATGTCACCATAGGCACTGAAACTATGGTTGTTCAAGCTTACTTAAATTTAAAAGTAGGTGATCCCGTTAAATTCAAAGTTGTTGATTCTTCTTCTGGAGGAGCTGGAACAGGAACGCTTCCTGCTGGTTTAACTGCTGGTACTGAGTATTTTGTTAAGACTTACACAGCAAGCACAGGAGCAATGACTGTATCAGCAACAAATGGCGGTTCTGCTGTGAACTTAACTGATGTTGGAACAGCAGCAGCTCCTAATGAGTTTGAGGTTTATTACAGTGATTATGCTGCTATTGGACAAGTTCAATCTTGGTCTTTTGAAGTAACAAGGGCTGAAATTGACGTAACAACTATTGGTCAAACAGTAGGACAAACAGCACCATTTAAAGCTTACATTCCGGGCTTTGCTGATGGCTCAGGCAGTGCAAGTGTTTACGTTACAGACGAAGATGCTGCTTTATCTAACAGACTTGTAGAAGATGTTTTACAGCGTCAACAAGTAGGGGCTGCATTTAAGCTTTATACAGACAAACAAGGAACAGAAGCATTAAGTCGCAGTATTGCGATGGATGCCGCTTTACTTTCTGCAAGCTGGAACATCAACCCAGATGATGCACAAATGGTTGAGATCGCCTTCAGACCAACAGGTGCTCCAACCTTTGATCTAAGTGCCTCTTCTTAATTTTATTGGGTCTTTATTTGTTTATCGAAGTCCCAAGCCCGGACAGGGTTTTGCTTCCTTTTTGCGTTATTTACCAAATAGGAAATTAAGACACTTAGCAGGAACAACAAGTCATTACGACAAGACAAGATTAATTCACATGATCTTGGCAGATAGAAATAGAGGCTAGCCGTATGGCTGGCCTTTATTGTTATTGATATAATTTATGCAAACAGAATTATTTTTTATGCCAACGGCAAAAACAAAATTAAGCCCATTAGAAAGACTCAAAAAAGCATCTAATTTAGTCCAAGAAAAAAAGGTTGTAAGACTAACAGATGGAACTGATTTTGAGTTTTGGTGTACTCCTTTAACAATGGCAGAAAGGGAGCAAGCCATGAAAGGAACTAATAACGATATGAACGCTTTTGCTCTTCGTTTGTTTATTGCTAAAGCATTATTTGAAGATGGAAGAAGAATGTTTGCTGCTGGTCAAATTGACGAAATGCGAAACGAAGTAACTGCTGAAATCATGGATAAGGTAATGGTGGCAATTTTGCCGGGACAAGGGGAGGGTGATGATTTAGACCCAAAAGGCTAAAAGAGGAATTAAAAAAAGATAATTTTTTATTACTTCAATTAGGAGTAGCAAAAGAGCTTGGGTATACATTGCAAGAGTTAAATCAAAAAATTACACAAGAAGAATTAATTCTTTGGTCGGTTTATTTTGACTTTTTAAATGAAGAACAAGAAAAAGAGATGAGAAGGGCAAAGTACCGCTAAGATCTACATATAACAGAAAGTCGAAATGTGGCCTCGTTAGTTTCAACAGTTGGAATTAAGTTTGAAGACTTTGGAACACCAGCAAAGTTAAAGAAAACTGCTGCGGCTGCAAAACAAACAGAGAAAGCGTTTGAACAATTAGCAGGGAAAGCAGCAGTAGGATCAAAAAGCTTAGGTGGATTTGGAAATGCAGCCGTAGGAGTAGGAGTTAAATCAAAAATTGGTGCTGTAGGAGTAAAAGCTTTAGGGACTGCAATAAAAAGCACGTTTGGGCTTGTCGCTGGCTTTACTGCTGGAATAGCAGGAATAGGAGCAGCATTTAATGAGATAAAAGCACTTGATTTTGCTTCTGCGAAATTTAGAACTTTAGGAGGTGATTCTGAAGCGTTAAATAAGAATTTAAGACAACTAACAATTGAATTAAATGGAGCTGCAAGTGTTGGAGAATTAACTGGAGCTGCTTATGATGTTGCTTCTGCTGGTTTTACTGATGCGGCTGATGCAGCAGAAATCTTAAAGGCTGCAAGTCTTGGTGCTACGGGTGGTTTTACAGATATAAATACATCTGGAGGAGCTGCTGTAAAAGTCTTAAACGCTTATGGATTAGAAGCTAAAGATGCAGGGGCTTTGATGGATAAGTTTGCTCAGACACAGGCAGACGGTATTATTACTATTGGTCAATATTCAAACAATATAGGTAAGGTTGCAACGACAGCAGCAGGGTTAGGAGTTTCATTAGAAGAAGTTAATGCTGTTCTTGCTCAATCAACAGCAGCAGGTACAAATATAGAAACAGCATTTAGCGGTTTAAACTCAGCACTTGCAAAAATATCAAGTGGTCAAGCTGGTAAAAAGTTAGGTATTGATTTAAATGAAGCAACTTTAAAGTCCGAAGGTCTTGCTGGAGCACTTAAAAAATTAGAAGGATTTAGCACAGGTGAATTACAAGAAGCTTTTGGAATTGAAGCGTTTAAAGGTATTCAGGTAGCAATACAAGACACAGAAAAACTAAACAAATTAATAAAAAATCAAGAAGAATCACAAGGAAGAGCAGCAGACGCAGCTTTTACAGCACAGGACACATTGGCAGGTGCTTTAACAAGAATTGGAACAGCGTTTAAAAATTTATTTGGAAATCAAACAGAATTAGGACAATCTCTTAAATTTACTTTGTATAGTGTTGCTGCTGCTGTTGAAACAATTGGAGCTGCAGTAAAACTAAGTTTGGCTCCTTTCCGTCTTGTTTTTGAAGTCGTAAAAGGAATTGGTTCTGCTATTGGAGAAGCTTTAGGAATAAAACAAATTAAATTGATTCAAAGATTTTCAGAAGGATGGAGTAATTCATTTTTAAATCTTGAAAAGACGATTCAAAAGTCAATGGAAAGTGCAAGATTATTTGGAGAAAATCTTGTAATTGCTTTCCAAAATGCTTTTATTGATATTCAAAATAATTTGCCAGATTGGGCTAAAAGATTATTTGGCATAGATCCTGATGCAGTTATTCCGACCATAGAATATAAAGTAAGAGTGACAGAAGCAGGAAAAGAAGGCGATACAGCGAAAGGCGGAGGTTCATCTGCGGCAGAAGATACAGATAAAGCAAATGAAGCAGCTAAGAAATTAGGAAAAACTTGGACAGAGATAAAAGGAATAATGGCTGATGGAGTTCACGGGGCAATTATGGGATTAATAGACGGAACAAAATCATTAGGTGAATCGCTGGCAGGAATTTTAAAACAAATTGGAAGTATGCTTTTGCAAAAAGCAATCTTTAAAGCTTTTAAATTGGCAGATGGTGGACATGTGGCGAACGGAATTAAACCGTTTGCTTCTGGCGGAATGGCTACAAGACCTACTGTTGGACTTGTCGGAGAAGCTGGAGAGGATGAATATATAATTCCAGCCTCTAAGATGGCTCAGTCAATGCAACGATATAACGCAGGAGCTAGAGGTGAAGCTGTTATTCCGGGCACTGGTCAGTCTTCTTCAGGTGGTGCGTCAGGATCAACAACAACTGTAAATTATTCCGGGCCTGTTCTTAACTTTAACTCTGAAGAATTTGTTCCTAAATCTGCAATAGGAGAAATTATTAACAGTGCAGCATCTAGAGGAGCAAGGGCTGGAGAAGCTAGAACATTATCAACGCTTCAGAACTCACGCAGCAGAAGGAGCAATATTGGATTATGAGCATCGTTGTTTTAACTAATTTCATTGCTGTTACCACTTCTAATGGTGATAATCCTAATGATTTAACTCCGAATAGATTTCAAAATGGGAAATATGACACTCCTATTACTCATGGAATTAGTAATAAAATTCACCAATATTTGAGTTTTATTTATCAGGGAGCAGCTCGGAATAGGTCAGGAGATAATTTGGAATCAAATCTTATTCTTGCTAATAATGAAATTAGTATGGGATACGCTAAAAAAGCTGTAGACAATAAATATCACATACATGTAGATACTTTTTTGATGAATACAGATTTTACAACTAATAAATTATTAACAACAGAAACATGGTTAGCATCTTCCTTGTCTTATGACCCTTCAACAATTGAGGTTTTATTAAGCAGCAGTATTGATGCTGTTGGTGCTAATGCTCCTAATCGTATCTTAACGACAAAAATGGTTGGGCATTTGCCTGTTACTGGAAATATTCAAAATAGATGAGGCCAGATCAATTAATTGGTCTTCCTTATCGTTTAGGTGCTGATCCTATTAAGCATGGAGCTGGAGATTGCTTAAGTTTAAGCAGAACTGTTTTAGCTCATTACCAAATAAGTTCTCCTGAACCAGCAAGAAGTTGGTATCGGAGATTAAGAAAAAAAGATTACAGTATTTTTTTTGAAGAATTAAATAGGTGGGGAGTTGATTCAACCCCTAAACTAGGAGCAATTGCTTTATGCAAATCAGATGATGGTTATGGCATGGCAGCTTATTATGAGGAAGGATGGCTGAATTACAAAAAAACATTCGGCGAGTTGGTGGTGGGATGGAGTCCTCTCGACAGCCTTATGGTCGAAGGCTGTTATTACCGTCGGAAATAGATCTATGTAAAACATTAGGTATTAGTGAAGACGAATATTGGTTTTTTGTAGATCAAACTGCTGCTTATAACGGACAACGGAAAGAAGGTTATGAATTAATTCCTGACATAAAAGCAACTGGATTAGAAGCATGGTTGGCAACACCAATCTTAGGAACAACCGTTGGAGCAATTGCGGTTTCTGTTGCTTTAACTGCTATTGGTTATTTATTAACACCTAAGCCTAAACCTATAAAAGGTAGTTCAGCACAAAAAGGAGCAGATGCTATTGGTAGTAAGCGATTTGCACCTCAATTCGCTTTTAATAGCGTCCAAGAATTAGCGACTATTGGTGATGTTATTCCTCTTGTTTTTGCTAATCAATCAGAAACTACTATACAAACTTTTTACGGATTAAAAGAAACAACTGTTGGAGGAATAAGAGTTAGCGGACAATTGCTATGGTCACAATTATTAAGTTTAGGGAAACTGCAACAGTTGAAAGCGTTAGTAATGTTTTCTTCAGGAGAAATAGAAAATAAGCCAGAATTTGAAGGGTATGCCATTGGTGACTTATTGCTTTCAAGCTATAGCAAAAGAAAAGTAGATTTATTTTTTAAGTCATCTCCCGTTACCAATCCAGATAATCGAATAGGTATTGCAGATAAATATAGTGAATCTGCAATTTTAGGAATGGATTATAAATATCCTGATGATGTTTTAGCTGATAAATGGCCTGTTAATACAATTACACCTCCCATTCATCCTTTTAGTGGGGCAAGAAATCCAACAACTCAATCTACGTTTGGCATTTATAGCCCAATGCCTAATGCGAGTGTTGTGAATCTTTCTTTTGAGTTAAATCAAATGATGAAAGGAGGTTCAAAAGACTCAGATAGAGCTATTGCAACAAAGGCAAAAAAGAATAGAGCTTGGTGGCCTACTAGAGCAGGATTTACGGGAGGGAATGTAACAAGTGAAGGAAATACTATTACTTATCACTTGTTAAAAAGTTCACAGACTAATGACGACACTTATGAAACAGGTTACAAACCTCACGGAATAGAAGATGTTGTATCAATGATTCGATCTATCAGAGAAAATGTTGATAGTCAGCTTTCAGTAGGTGAAACCTATATGGCTGGTGATGCTTTAGTAACTTGTGAATCTATTACAACTTCAGGGGCAGAAGAAGGCACACCTTGGCGACCTGAAACAAAGATTGAAGGGGAACTCATGTATACAGGGATTGAACGTATTTGTACTTTTAAAGTAATAGAGTCAGGGACTGACTATGACGCTATAGGCACACCATTTAAGCACCCTAATTTGTACGAACACGCAGCACAACCAAAGTGGTTGCCTTGGGATGATACCCAAACAAAAGTTGGAAGCGTAAAGATAAGAACAAAACAAGATATGAGTGATTATTCATTACAGTATGGTTTTGCATATAGAAATCCTATTTTACAAAAAGCAGCTATTGGAACAGTTACAAATAGTCGTTCTTGTTCAATGACTGAAATAGGTTTGAAGTCAAAAGTTTTCGGATCAATTAATGGGGCGAATCTTAATTCTGTTCCAGAAAAAGCAGAACTTGATAAAATGTTTAATGATAAAGTTCAGTTCCAATTAGGTCGAATAAATCATTATTTAAAAAGATTGTCTTTCTTTTACTTGCAAATGAGAGAGGCAGGAAAGAATGGAGCTTGGGAGACTTTAGTAAATACAGGCATTGCAAATCATAGTGGTCTTTTTTGTATCAGAGGCAATACTCCTGAGTTTCAATATAATTTTATTCGAATTAATCATCCAAAATTATATGGACAATATGAATTTAGATTTAAACCTTACCCTGGTAATAATATTCCTATTAAACATGTAGACCAACGTGTTAATTTATTGAACTCGACAGCAACAAACATTAATGCAACTTCTGAAGAGTTTAGCTGTAGAACTTCTTTTGGTGATTGTGTAGTTTCGTTTTCAGGGCAAGAAGATTTTATGTTAGAAAAGCATGAGTTATCTAATACAGAATGGAAGGTTTCTTATAACACTGGAGATCCTAATCCTGATGCTGTTGATAATGGTCCCGTAACAGGACTTTCGAGTTATAATTCAGGTGTTAGTGATGATGAGTTAACTAAATTAGCTGTAACTATTCAGGCTGATAGTTCAAGTTACACACCTAATTATGAACCAGTAGTGTACGAAGTTTATGAAGATAGAAAAGAAATTGATTTAATCTCATTGAATAAAGACTTTGATCCTGTTAATGGCAACTGGGCATGGATCGTTTATGAAAATGGTGTTGAAGTTGGTTATGAGGTTGTTCCTGCTGGAACGCCTTCAACTGAGGTAACAATTAACGCTGGCGGTAATATTTATAGACCTAGTGTTCATCCAAGTGTCATTAATCATCCAGAAGACAACTCAATCCGTGTTGATTACTACGATATGGACGTAACTCCTAACCTCATCATGACGGGTTCTTCTTAAAATGGCTGTAGGCACACACTCTTTCGTTTCAACTCCAACAGGAAGTGCTGCTGGCACTGGGTTAACTCTGAGCGTAACTGTTCGCTGGAATACTACACAGTTTTCTAAATGGAACGCTCATTGGTCAGTAACAACAAGAGGTACTGGCTATAAGGCAGGAGAAAGTTTAACAATTGCTAGACCTTCAAGTGGCCTTCCTAGTTCATCTGTTTTCCCTAACGGGGCTACTTTTGTTATTGCAGGTGTTGAACTTCCAAGTGGTGAAACTCAAGAAGCTACTGCTGCTAATCCTGATGTTTTAACAGGCAATGTTAATGGTTATGACGCTGTTGCTGATTATGTTCAGTTTCCAGATATGGAACAAAAAAGTCATCAAGAAGGTCCGGAACATGAAATTGTATATGTGAACGAGATGGTTGATCCATCTAATGACAAAGCACGTTATCCAAATTTAGCTTTAGGTGGCATAAGAATAAATAGTGCAAAAGAATGGACTAACTTCACTCAATTATCGGCTTATTTTAAAAAAGGAATTAAAATTGATGATCTGATAAATGGAGGAGCCAAAAAGGCAAGTAATAATTTCGCTGAAATTGCTTATGCCTTGTTAACTGATTCAACGTTAGGAGCTGGAGAGATTGTTGGAGTTAATGCTGTTGGTGATATGAGTGACGCAGCTAAGTTTTGCAAGGCAAACGGTTTTACTTGGGATGGTGTTATTAGTAGCAAAATTAATTTAAGAGATTTTCTGTATGAACACGGAACATATAATCTTTTAGATTTTACTGTTATTGGTGGAAAATTTAACTTAGTTCCTTCTGTTCCTTTTGCCTCTGATACTTATGAAATAGCCCATAGAAAAGCCCCTAAAGTAAAAGCGTTATTTACTGACGGTAATATTAATGATTTAAAAGTTTCTTTCTTAAGTCCAGAAGAACGTCAATTATTTACAGCTAGTGTTTTATACAGAGAAGAAAAAGCAAATGGTTTTCCTGAAACAAAAAATTTAATTATTCGTTTAATAGATGAGCAAGGTGGAAGTCGTTCAGATCCAATCGAAGCTTATGATCTTTCTGGCTTTTGCACGACAAGAGATAGTGCTTTAATTTTCGCTAAATATATTTTAAAACTTAGAAAAGAAATTGATCATGGAGTGTCATTTAAAACATCACCTCAATACTGTGTAAATTTAAGTCCCGGCGATTATTTCAAACTTGTATCTGAATCAACGCATGTTCAAAGATACGACAACGGTGTAATAACAGAAGAAGGCGAAGTAATTAGTAATGATCCAATAACAGATACAAATGCAGATATTTACTATTGGAGACCCGGTACAGAAGAAGTTTTAGAGGCTTCTGGCGTTAATTTTGTTACAGGGGCAAACTTGCCTTCTAATGTTTTATTTACACTAAAAAATAGTGTTACTTCAAATAGGATTTATAAATTAGAAACTATTTCTTATGCAGAAGATGGATTACTTGAAATTGCAGGAAGCCATGCACCAGTAACAAGTAGTGGATCATTAGCTATTCTTGATGGATGGGATGGAACTCCTCCGTTTTATCATTTTAAAGAGGTCACTTAATGGCACAAGATTTTCCACCGTTAAAACCAAGCTCTAGAAGTTTTAATCCCGGTCGTTATCCCAGTACAGAATTTGAATCTTTAGATGGTACAAAGACACATATTCGCTATGGAAACAAAAGAGTAAATGCAACATTAACTTTGGGGTTTTCTAATATCACAGACGGTCAGGTTGGTTTGATCCTAGATAATTATGACGACGTGATGTCTGTTTATGATTTCGTTCGGTTTAGCTCGTTAAATGCGAATATTGGAATTACTGGAGATTTAACAAAAGAAATTGCAAGAGAAGATGGAACAGGATTGACAGAAAAAGGATTAAAATGGAGGTATTCACAGCCTCCTTCTGTTACAAGTACTTTTAAAGGAAGAAGCAATGTAAGCTGTAGTTTTGTTGCTTGCCTTGATTCACCGTAGAATAAACACAACGTATTGATTTTTTAGGTCGTGCCTTTTTATAGCGGAAAAGACGGACAACTTTTAATTGCAGGAACCAAAGCTGCAAAAGTTCAATCTTGGTCTTACTCAAGTTCACAAGCTGTTCTTGAAACAACTTCTTTAGAAGACACGGATCGAACTATTGTTGCAGGTGTTCGCAGCTATAGCGGAAGTGCAAGATTGTTTTATTATCAAACGGCTTCTGGTACTGCTGGCGACGTAACAACACTTTTAACTAAAAGCATTAAGGCTGTTACAAGTTCAAGTGCAGGGGAAGAAGGGAAAGCTGCGGCGGCTGAGTCGGTTCAATTAAAGTTGAACATTGAAGATGGATCACATGATCGTTATATAACTTTTAATGTTTTTATAACTGGGGTTTCAATGAATAGTGCTGTTGGAGAAGTTTTAAGTGCAGACATTAGTTGGGAAGCAGACGGAGCACCTACCGAAGTCAACATGTAAATCATGGGCGTTTATTTTGGTCAATCGGGTGAAATAGCCCTTAGAAGAGATGCTTTGCAATCGGCTTTGAGAACAAAGCTAGATCCTGCTGATGTTAATACTTCAACTAAGAGATTTAGTGTTGACCACAGTTCTGGCTCGTTATTAACAGGAGATGAGGTTGAAATAGAAACAGCAGATGGTTCTACTCTTGAATTAGTTAGTGGTCATAACTATCCAGATGGAAAATGGTTTATAAATGTAGATCCTGTTGGAGGGATGCGTTTATTCGATACGTTCCCAAAAGCAATAGAAGGAGTTCAAACAAATGCTTTAACTCTTGTTTCGCCAAGTGCTGCTAAAGATATTTTAATTAAAACTAGAAATGAAAGGTATAGGCATGTAGCAGGAGTCAAAGACTTTGAGATGACAACAACAAGAGAGCAAGTTGATTTAACAAACCTTGGGGATGAATTTAGAAATCAATATGAGGCTGGATTAATTAGTGGTCAAGGTTCAATGAGCTGTATTTGGGAGCATAGTTATGACACAGGAACTAGAAAAAATGAATATGGCAGTGATCCAGAATTTCCTTTTTACCTTGCTCAATTAATTGTTAGAACACAGCAAGGATCAGATTTTGATGGATTATTTTATATTTATCGTGACTCCTCTGACTCAAGGAAAAACGTTTACTACGAAGCTAATTGTATTATTACTAATGTTGCCGTAAGTGTTGCAGCAGCAGAGGTTATAGAAACAAGAATAGAATTTGTGACGAATGGACAAGTCAGATTAAAGACAGGAGATACACCCGGATACTTGTTGCAAGAGAGTACAGATCGTATTCTTCAAGAAAATGAAAGTCCAATATTGCTTGAACAGGATTAATATATCGGTATTGGTTCTTAGTTAGTTCGTTGGCATGGCAGATTACAAAATCACAGCACTACCTCCTCTTGCGGAAGGTAATGTTGGTTCTACGGATGCATTAGCAGTTGCAGACCTGTCAGCGACTGAAACAAAAAAGGTAACAGTTAAAGATTTAATTGCTGCTGGTGTTGCGTTAATAGATGATGGTGATATTCCCGGCGCAAAGGTTGGAACGTTAGGTGCAAACCAAGTAACAAGTAATGCTCTTCAAAACCTTGCTGTTACAACTGGCAAAATTGCAAATGGAGCTGTTACAGCAATAAAGATTGCAGACGCAACAATAACTGGAGCAAAATTAGTTGACGATACTGTTACTGCAACTCAAATAGCTGCTAATGCAATAACCGCTTCTGAACTTGCAGACAACGCTGTAGATGAAAACGCAATAGCTAATGGTGCTGTAACTGTTAATAAAATTCCAAATACGACAGTTACTTATGCCAAATTAAATCTTAGTGATGGAGATATAGCAGGTGCAAAAATTGCTTCTGGAGGAATAACAGCTTCTCAAATAGCAACTAATGCTGTTACTGCTACAGAGTTGGCTGACGATGCTGTTGATACTGCTGCGGTTGCGAATGGTGCAATTACTGGAGCTAAGATTGCAGCAACAACAATTACAGGTTCTAATCTTGCAAATTTAACGGTTACTTCAGGAAAGATTGCTAATGGAGCAGTTGGGACGAATCAAATTGCCGACGGAGCTGTCACTGTTGCAAAATTATCAGGAACATTAGCTGCTGGTTCACTTGCTAATGATGCAGTAACTACCGCCAAGATTGTTGATGATGCTGTAACCAGTGCCAAGCTTGCACCCAACGCTGTTGATGCAGCCGCTTTAGCTAATAACGCTGTTGATAGTGCAGCAATAGTTGATGGAGATGTAACGACTGCAAAGTTAGCAACAGGAGCCGTTACTGATGCCAAGATTACTGATGGCACAATTACAGCCGCAAAATTAGCGACTGCCAACATCAACAGATCGCTAAATGTATCTTCTGGAAATCTTGGAATTAATAATGCAATAACAGCAGGTACAAGATCAGGAATTACTTACAACGCTCAAGGGTTAATTACTGCGACAACTGCACTGGTAGCAGGAGATTTGCCTGTTGCAACGACTAGTGCTGTCGGTGGGGTATCTGTTGGGACTGGTTTAAGTGTTAGTGGAGCAGGTGCTTTATCAATCACCAATAGCGTTACTGGTGCAACTGTTTCTGGTATCACGTTTAATGGACAAGGAATGATTACAGCAGCAACGGCTTTAGCTGCTTCTGATCTTCCTACTGCAACTGCTAGTGCTAAAGGTGCTGTTCAAATTACAGCAGGTGGCGGATTAACTGTTAGCGGTTCGGGTGGATTAACAACTTCGACTAGTGGAATTAGTGCAGGAACTTATACAAAGGTAACTGTAAATAATAAAGGTGTTGCAACTGCTGGTACAACACTTGCTGCTTCTGATATACCTAATTTGGCGGCAACAGTTCTAACGAGTGGAACGATTCCTGCCGCAAGAATTGGGAACGATTCAATTGATGGTTCTAAATTAAGTAATGCTTCAACAGCTTTATTCCAATCAATAGCTCAGAACGGTTATCCAACAGCACAATTTAACGGTCAAATTCTTTTTGATACTGTTTCTGAGGATGCGTTCATCTGGGATGGAAACGCTTGGCAAGCAATTACAACACTTACAAAAGGAAGTCTTGTTTTTGGTGGAACGTATAACGCTGGAACAAGCCAGATGGTGGCAACTACCTCCGCCGGAATTGCGGCTGGTTTAGCAGTTGGTTCTAACTTGCCAACGCCTAGCTCGACAACGGACGGCGTGTATGTCGTGGTTTCGAGTTCTGGAACCCCAAGTTCTCCAGCTCCAGTCGTTGCTCTTGCTCCACCGGACTACGTCTTGGGTGTGACTAACAGTTCGGGGAGTAGCTGGAACGAAGTGGATCTATCGCAAACCGTAGCAGGGCAGGTAGCAAGCAATATCACCTTCACGCCTTACGGTCAGTTAAGTGCAACTAATGTTCAAGATGCCTTGCAGGAGCTTGAAACTGAGAAGATGGGTTTGGGTGGTGGAACTGTTACTGGTCAATTATTAATAGGGAATACTGGAAGCCTTGTTTTTGAAGGATCAACTGTTGATGCTTATGAATTAACCCTTGCTGTAACCGATCCAGCAGGAAGTGATAAGACAATTACTTTCCCAGACAGGACTGGAACGGTCGTGACAACTGGTGATACGAATACAGTTACATCAACAATGGTTGATGCAAGTTTAGTTAATGCGAATTTAGCCGCTAATGCTGCGATTGCTTTTAGCAAGTTAGCAGCTTTAAGTTCAGCTCAAATTCTTGTAGGGAATGGCTCAAATGTAGCAACAGCAGTTGCAGTTACAGGTGACATAGGGATAACAAATGCAGGTGTAACTTCCATTACTGCTGGTGCAATTGTCAACGCTGATGTTAGTTCAACTGCTGCGATTACTGGTAGCAAAATCACTACTGGGACGACAAGTGCTGTTGGTGTCCTCCAATTAACAGATAGTGCTACGTCCACATCTACATCTACTGCTGCTACTCCTGCTGCTGTAAAAATTGCGAAGGATGCTGCTGACGCTGCTGCTACAACAGCTAATGCTGCTTTACCTAAAGCTGGAGGCACAATGACCGATCACTTGGTCATTGATAACGGAAAAGAGCTAAGGCTAAGTGAATCTGATTCTGATGGGGCAAATTACACAGGCTTAAAAGCACAAGCTCAAACAGGAGATATTGTTTTAACTCTTCCTGCGGTCGCACCTACAGCGAATCAGGTGCTCAAAGCTGATGCGTCAACACCTACAACACTTACTTGGGCGACTGATGCAGCAACCGACTCAACTAAGATGCCTCTTCTAGGAGGAGTATTTAACGGAGATGTCACATTCACGGGAGCAAATGCAGATATAGTTTTCGACAAAAGTGATGATGCTTTTGAACTAGAAGACAACGCAAAAATAAAATTTGGAACTGGGGCAGGTGGTGTTCCTGATTTAAATATTTACTCAAATGGATCATCTGGGGTACTTGAAACTCAAGATGGTGGAACGATTCTGATCAAAGATGGTAGTAATACAATGGCTACCTTCTCTGGAGCCAGTAATCAATTAGATATTCATGTTCATACTGTCTTCATAGGTAATACTTCTAACGCCTCTTGGGACAAGGCTAATAATAGATTTAGTGGAACAATTACAGAAATAAATGTTACCGCTAATAATTCAACAGATGAAACTTGCTACCCATTGTTTGCCGACGGTGCAACAGGGTCGCAAGGTGCTGAGTCGGATACAGGACTTACTTACAATCCTTCAACAGGTTTATTAACTTCGACAGGATTTAGCGGATCAGGTGCTTCATTAACAGCTTTAAACGCTACAAATTTAGCTTCTGGAACAGTAGCTGCGGCAAGACTTGGATCAGGTAGTTCTATTACAACCAAGTTCCTAAGAGGTGATAATACTTGGCAGGCTGTTGGTGGGGTTACGGTTGGGAATCAGGCAAATAACAGGATTATTACTGCCACTGGAACAACTGATAATTTAAACGCTGAAACAGATTTAACTTGGGACGGAACAACTTTGGCAGTTGATGGTGATGTTCAATTTGTAGGCCAAGGTCAAAATGTTGAATGGGATAAGTCACAAAGTCTCCTTTGGTTTAAAACAAATACAAGCGCAGGCCAATCAGCTAAAGCTTGGTGGGGTGATGGAATCAGCTATGGAAACCTTGAAATATTCATGAGTACTGGTGGTCCGGCCATAATCCAGTCATATAACACAAATCTACAAATAGCTAGTGGCAATAGCAGTGATTTAAATCTTCTTAGCAGTAAAGATATTAATTTTATAAACAGCACTGGTACAACTAACTACTACATGAGGTGTCTGGAGAAGTCAGGCAGTGATCAATGTGTTGAACTTTATTATGGAAATACACCTGATAAAAAACTAGAAACAACGAACACTGGAATAACAGTAACAGGAACAGTTGTCGCAACTGGTTTTACAGGTAATTTAACTGGAAATGTAACTGGAAATGTAACTGGAGATTTAACTGGAACAGCAGATTTAGCAACTGAATTTACAGTTACTGCTAATAACTCAACAGATGAGACTGTTTATCCTACTTTCGTTGATGGAGCGACAGGATCTCAAGGGGCAGAAACAGACACAGGTTTAACTTATAACCCTTCAACTGGATTGTTAACTGCGACAGGATTTAGCGGAGCTGGTACATCTTTAACAGCTTTAAATGCAAGTAATTTAGGATCTGGAACTGTAGCTACAGCGAGACTTGGAAGTGGTACAGCTTCTAGTTCTACCTTCTTAAGAGGTGATGGAAGTTGGCAAGGTGTTCCTGCTACTTCTCCTGCAGGTTCTAGCAGTCAAATTCAATACAACAGCAGTGGTTCCTTTGGATCAACTAGTTATTTAATTTACAGTTCAAATTTGCTGCAAAGTCATTTTGGATTCCAAGATCAGCACGGATTCCTTCGAGATGTTCCTTCAGTCAGTATTTCTAATAACACAACCGTTAATAGTAGCTACCGAGGCAGATGCTGCCAAGCGAGTAATAATTTCTATGTCGGAACGGCTGCTGCTGGTTATGTAGTTTCGGTAGTAAATACATCTGGAAGTGACATTACGATAAACCGAAGCACTAGTTATTTATATAACACAGCTACGGGAGATAATAATTCTTCTTATACGTTCGCAAGTCGAGGGATGCTTACTCTTTGGTGGGCTGCTTCGTCTACTGTATACATGAGTGGTTCAGGTATTAGCTAATGGGAATACATCAAATGCTTATGGGTGCTGGCGGTAAAGCTGCTGGCAGTTGGATCGGAGACAGAGGTTTATTTGCTGGAAGTGGTTCTGGGTATCCCGCCACTCAATACATAAATATTCCAACAACAGGTAATGCTACGACATGGGCAGACCAAAATTCGGGTAGGGGGTATCGACCCGGTGGTGCTTGTGCCCATGATTCAAGGTTGATATGGATGGGTGGAGGTGGAACAAGTTCAAGCAGTTCTACTATTGAATATATGAGTTTTACTACCAATGCTCAAAGTCAATCTGGTGGTAATTTAAATACTTCTAGAAACAACCTTAGTGCTTGCTCAAATAAGCAAGGAAGAGGCGTGTCAATGGGAGGAGGACATTCGGGGTGGGGTTACAACGAATATCTTTATATGGATTATGTCGCCATTGCAACCATTGGTCAGGCTACTTCTTTTGGCAATATTAGTGCAAGAAGAGATAACGCTCCTCCTTGTTTAAGCAATGGAACAATAGGCATGGTTGGCGGTGGCTATTTAGGTGGTGGGCCGGGAACAATTACTATTGATTATGTAACTATTGCGACTACTAGTAATTCTTCTAACTATGGAAATCTACTGATTGCTTCAAGTCACGATGGACTTGGTAACTGTCAACAAGGTTCTGCAAATTCAACAATAGGAATTGTTTATGGAGGAACTAAAAAATACACTGGATACGCTTCTTATTCTGCGTACAACGAAATACAGTCAATCAATATGACCACAACAAGTAATGGAGCGTTTTTTGGTTATCTGACTCATACAGGTCAAGTATGGTTAAGTTGTTTTGGAAATAAAACTAGAGGATGTTGGGGTGGAGGGCAGTCAGGTTGGCCTAATTATCAAAGTGGTACTCAATATAGTATAAGCTGGTATATTGATTATTCGACGACAAGTAATTCAAATAGTTTTGGTAATTTAGCAGGTGCTTGGAATCAAACTCATGTTTATGGTAACGGAGCGTCAAATAAAGCTTAGGATACGGTAATAGCTATACTTCTTTCAGAAGGAATTTATTTATGTCTAATTTAATCAAGAAAGATACAGAAACATTTTTAAAAACACACCTGCCTCAATTTGGGTTATCTTCAAATAATTTTAATCAGGCTGCTATTGAAAAAGTAATGGAATGGCTTCCTGAGTTAAACGAAAAATCAAAATTTTTTGGAAGTAGTAATAGTCAAACAACTATATCTTTAATGACTTTGACCATGATGAATGGTCATTCGCCTTATCGTTTATTAAGGCAGATTTTGTGTGAGATTGAAACAAGAAAAATCGCCTTAAACGAAAATCAAATTAATTATGTTAAAAGTAAAAATTTACTCAAAAAGCTTCAATCAGCAGAGAAGACTGAATTGAACGAAGCTAAATTAAGATGTGCTACGACAACATTTGAGATTACGGAACAAAAGATTAATGGAGCATTTAAAGATATTGCAATTTTAATTGACCAATATGAAAATATAAAAAAACATCAAGGAATAAAAGACTGGGATGAAGAAGCTTTTGAAAAAGAAGAAAAGCTATTCCATGTAAGAAGAGGTTTTGAATTAATGTATAGAAATTTGGTGGAATCTGGTTCAGCATCAACATCAACCATTGAATACAACCAGCAATATGGAATCCATCCTCAAGTTTGTTTAATGGAGGTAATGGGATATGTTAAATACACACAAGAAAGAATTGAAAAAGGAGACAGATTACATTCTAATGATTTAGAAGATTTTCTAGATGAAATGGCAGTGAAATATCTTTCAAATGTTGATCTTACCTGTGAGCGTATTTTTGGTACGAAAAATATTCATAACTATGAGTACATGTATAAGACCATGCAAAAATCAGCTAGATAAGAGTTGATCTATACTGAAAATAAATTAATTTGAATCATGGCTGTTACTTACAAAATTCAGAGCGTTCACAGTAAGAATGAAAAGGATTCACTAACTGATGTCTGTGATTGGTTTTATTGGTTGGCTATTGATCAGGAAACAGTGTCAGGTGTCGTGTATGAAGGAACTGTTGCAGGTCAATGTGATTTAGATGATCCAGATTCAAATGATTTTACTGCTTATGCTGATTTAACCGAAGCTATTCTTCTTGGATGGCTTAATGCCAAGATGCCAGCAGAAGAAAAAACAAGAATAGAAACTGAAATAAGTAATCAGATAACTACTGCTAAAGAAAATAACACCGTAAACGGCAAACAAGGAATCCCATGGGAAGCTTAGTGTTAGCCGATAAGGTCAGGGATAGACAGTTGTTATATAATTTGAAAGAAATGTATTATTTTTATGGCTGATCGCAACCAACTTGCACAAGAAAAAGCAAGTTTAATCGCACAAATCAATGATATTGTTACTGAACACAAGTCAAAACAAGAAGAAATAACAAAAGAAGCACAGGCAAAAACCAAGCCACTAGAGGAAAGAGTCGTTGCAATTAACAACGAAATCTTAACTTCTGTTGATCAAGAGGCTGGCATTGGTGAGGCTTGTCCTGCATGATAAAAATCCTTACCTACATAAATACAGCCTTACTTGGTTTGGCTGTATCTGTTGGTGCGTTGGCTTACTTTCAGCGTGGCAAGATTACAGAATCCATAATGACTGAAGTGCAAAAACAATTGCCTTCTCTTGTTAAGGGAGCTATGCCATCAATACCAAGCGTTCCATCATCGACTGGTTCTGTGCTTCCTTTTAAATGATTCAATTCAAGTCATTTAACGGCCTAACTTCTTTAGTTCTGGGAGGCGGTTTAATCGCTACAAACTTTATGAGTCTTTCTTTATTGGCTCGTAAAGATTCTGGTATCCCTGATATAGCAAAGCTATCTAGCACTCCCTATAGCTCAATTCAAATCAGGAGTGAAACCAAGCCTGACGGTGCTGAAGAGTGGATGTTTAATTCTAAACAACACGATCCAAAGCTAGTCACAACAATTATTGATGATGAAAAACCTACCTTTAATGGTGGAGTTAAGAAGAAATATACACATAAACAAGATGTAGCTCAGTTTGCAATTTATCCAAAAGGTTCAGGAGGAAAACTGACAGCAGATCAGATTGCCTGTATTGAAAAAATGGCACAGGGAAAATCAAATGGAATGATGATTGCTGACGCTGCTTCAGTTCAGGTAACACCAGCCATAGCAAGCGTTCCCATAGTAGGTCCGGTGTTGGCTGGAATTTTCTTTGGTCAATCTAGGAAACAGATTGGCAAGGCTGCGAGTGGACTTGCTGGTCAATGGAATGATTGTTAACGGGTGCGAGATGGACACAGTTAGTCCATTTTCTATTCCTATAGGTGCAGCTAAAATTCCTCAAGATATATGTGACGAATTAAAAAAATACAAAGGTATGATTCAAAACCAGACAGAGCAAAACAAACTTGATCCAAGCAATATTAATTTTACAATTTTAGATAAGAATTTAGAAATCAAAAAAGCTTTAACAAATATATTCGCCTCATGGATTAACAATATTCTTGGGTATCATTATGACTGGTTGATTACAACATCTTGGATTACAGAAAACCAAGAAGGAAAAGCAATGACAATGCATAATCATAGAAATTGTTTATTCTCAGGTGTTTTATATTTTGATACTTGTGTTAAAGAACATCCTCCTTTATGTTTTCGTAACCCTATCTTAGAACAGTTAAATTCAGGATGGTTTATTGAATCAAAAGAAGATAATCCTTTTACTAAATTAATTTATGAAGCTCCTTACAGGGAAGGATTAATGTTATTTTTTCCTAGTTACTTACAACATTTTCATCAACCATTTAAAGAATCCTCTGTTTCTCGAAAATCTTTAGCTTGTAATTTTTTTCCTGTTGGAGAATTTGGAACTGGTAATGATTCATCTTTAAATACAAACTGGTTTAAATAAATGAAATTAGCAAATTATATTTATTTTCCAAAGTTTTTTTCTGAGGAAGAATGTAATGAAATAGAGCAAGAAGGAAAGAAAACTCTAAGAAGAGCACCACTTCGAGAAGCTTATGATGAGTCTTTAAGAGATGCAAATGTTGGTCGGATTGATGAATATAGTTCTGTTAGGAATTTGTTAGAAAAAATAGTAAACCAAATGGTTTTTGCAGGTAATGAATATTACGAATGTCAGCTTAAAAAATTTGAACAAGTTCAATATACTGAATACAGTGAAAACATGTTTTATCGTTGGCATGTTGACGCTGTCGCTAATCCTGAAGATCCTTTAAGAAGAGATCTTTCTGCTTCCTTAATTCTTAATAGAAAACATGAATATACAGGCGGTTCTTTACAAGTGATTCAACCTGACTGTATTTCAATAGATAATGTTTTAACGCCTAGAGATATAGAAGACCAAGAACAAGGGACATTGATTGTGTTTCCTTCTTCAATGATTCATCAAGTAACAAAAGTAACTTCAGGAATTAGAAAATCTTTAGTTATATGGTCTGCTGCTGGCGGTCTTTTCTAATCGTAAATGGATTTAGTTGCTGAGCAATGGAACGACTGCTAATATATTTTTACGCTTATGAACTGTTTAACCTTTTGCGGTTGCACGTCATTGAAGCAGATGCGATTTTTTCACACCAGTCCAGCCACGGCGAAGCCTTGCGTGGGTTAGCTGTCCCTGAGACTGACAATCGGTCACTTCAGAACCCTGTAAACCATGAAAGAGTGCTCTCTGATTGGTCAATGCAGGGCTTTGTTGTATGGAATTAAATCCTCCTTTTATAAACGAGCCAAAGGTTAAAGATTTACCAGAATTAACAATAATTCCTCCTGCGGAAATAATCCCTCCAACTACTTTTGGTGAATTACCTTTTGGCTTTGTCCCAATTATTGAACTTCCTTGTGTTGTAGCAAGAGATAAGAAGACAGGAACAGGCAGTGAAATGTTTAACGTAGACCCACAAAATAATTACACCCTTTGTGACCATGCCCCTGTTCTATTTATTGCCCCTGATCTTTATGCCGATATAGAAGCACCAAAACCTAATACTGATTTAGTTAAAGGCTTAGACAATGAAGGAGAGGAAGTGAAAAAGGATGATGGAAAAAACAACGATCAAACCAATTCCAATGTAGGTAAACAAAACTTTGACACCTCAAATATTGATGGACAGTTTATTGCAGAAGTTTTGCCATGCCCACCTTTAGACACACTTGCTAAAACGCCCATTGGGAGCCTTGGAAAGGGAGGCTTGGCACGTATTAAAGGCTGGAGAAGAGATCAGGTAACGGGCAAATGTGAAACGGTGTGGGAAGGTTTAAACCCACTTGAAATAGCAGGAAATTATTCTCCTCCCGTTCCATTATTGGTTTCAACATCTGCAATAGCTGTGACAAGCATTTTGGCAGTAGGTACTCTTCAACCCTACATAAAAATAGTTCAACGTCAGATTCAGAAGCAAATTAAGAAACGGTCTAAGGTCTTGGCTAAAAAATTATTCAAGAAGAAGGAGAAGTTATTGTCCCTTTCTGAAAGGAGAAAGGCTCAACGCTCTTTGACTCATTAATAGAGTGAGTGTGATCAATCAAAGTATTAGGTTTGCTGACTAGCTCTATGTCAGCACAAAGAACTTCGTACTTAGTTCCTTTCTTAAACCTAACTCCATTCCCAAGCAAATCTGCACAGTGTTTTGCTCTTCCAAGCTCATACGATAATCGTGAATCTTCGTACTTTGATTTTAAAAGGTTTACTAAATGAGTCTGGGACTTCCTACAAGCACGTACAGATTTCCTGTCTAAATTTACATTGAAAGACAAACTTATTCCGGGGGAGATTGCAAAATTCGTCTTCTCAAATCTTTTTACTGTTCTATATCCTCGTACTAATGTTGGATCGTCAACTTCTCCATCACCAATCTCAGCCCCGTTTTCATCTGTAGCACCTTTTACATCTTTAGTTGAATAAACAGGTTCAAGAAAACTATCAACTTTTGGCATACCTCCAGAATAATTGCCAGTTAAAAAAGGTTGAATAACTAAGGTGTCACCTTGGCATTGGACTTGATTTAATGATAATGTATTTGTAAATTGCTTGCTTGGCATGTTCATGACCCCTAAGTTTGTAACACTGCCGGATGAATTACTTACCGGGTTATTTGTCATTGTAGTATCTGCAATTGCAGGGCTATTTATTAACAATAGTGCTGCAAATAAATATCTCTTCATTGAGTAAATGTTGACATTGTTTCTGTTACAGACTCAGTAAGAATATCTCTGCTAATTCGGGTAAAACTCTTAAGTCCAGCTCCGTGATAACTTTCAACTAGATTCGTCGCTGCTCCTTGAGTGTGCATAGTAACCGTAGGTTTAGAATTAAGGTCAATCCCATGATGAGTAGTAGTAACTCCATCTACAACGTGCGTTCCTGTAGTTACTGTATTCGGTAATAAGTCGCCTTGTATTGATAAGTTTGAGCCACCAATTGAATATTCATAGCCGGTCGAATACGTCCATTGCTCAATCAATTCTGTTGTATTTTGCTTGCTCTCAGTTCTTGCTGTGGTCGAGCCGGAGTTAAACGAGGGAATAACCGGGACTGCTTGTGCTGGAAGGAATACGAAGGCTATTAACAATAAATAATGCATCATACTTTATCCCAATTTTGAACACTGTAACAATTCCATTGATTGTAATTTAGATCTTGATGTTTAAGTATCTCTGACCATGATTGCGATCTAGAAAATTTTAAAATTTCTAAAAATTCTTCATCTTTATCAAATGTGCCTTTAGATAAAGAAATTGCATAATCCCAAAAAGGAGTCTCATATTTTGATCCTTTAGCGTAATGCCACATTATAAAATTTTGGATTTTGTCTGCTTCTCTTTGAATTTTTTTATTTAGTTCTTTTTTTTCTGTATGATACCTTGCACCAGCAAGGGTAGATACTAAATTATAAAAAGGGGATGAATTAGCCTCTAATGGTTCAAGAAAAGCTAATCGATTTCCATTTAATATAGTTCTTTCTCCTTGATATATATTTTTAGCAATATAATTTTCGAAGTTTAAATATCCATCAGGAATAACATCAAATCTATTAATAAAATCTTTTTCAGCATCTTCTTTAGATGTTATTTTATTATTGTAAAGATAACCGTAGGAAACACTGTCATGGTTAGGGATAACAAATGTCCATCCATTAGGCGTTGCGATACATTTTGTATATAACAAATCAACATCTCTGCCTTTTTTGTTGGAAAGAATTACTGAATTTATAGGGTTTATAATATTACGATATAAAGTCTTATCTCTATTGTTACGGCCTCTACAATCAATAATGCAATTTGCATCTATTTCTTTTTCAGGCTCTTTGATGTTTTTTTCTATTACTTTAAACAAACCGCTTTTTAAGACCATTTTTGACAACAATTCAGGAACATAATGAATAGATGTCATCTGTAGATGAAAAGGATGAAAATGTTTGTCTTTCTTTTTGCCCCAATTTTCGTAAAGAATCCCAGTTTTAAATGTAGATTTAATAGTGCTGATAGAGTTGTAATGATTTATTCCAAATATAGTATTTAAATATTGCGAAAGAAAAGGAGTAGTCCCTTGACCTACTCTTTCTATAGGAATAGAGGGATCGTGATAAATCTCTATCTCATTTGGATTATTTTTTTTAAGTTTATTGTGAAAATAATGAGATAAAGCACTTATGCAGGCAGCATTACCAGCTCCTACTATTGCTAATTTATTCATTAATCACCTATCGACAATGCTGAAGTAATTGAGCCTGTTACAGATGTGCCTGATTTTCCTGCGGTTAGGCCAATAGTTCCACCAGATACGCTAGTAATTGTTGCAGCTAACCCAGTATTATCTCCACCAGTATATGTAATCGTATCTCCCAACATTGGAAGACTTCCGACTGCACCAGAACTTAAAGTTGTTGCACTTGGAACATCATCACCTTGGACAAATGTTTCAGAAAAAGTTGTAGCCGCACCTGCTGTGGTCTGAGTATACGAACCTGAACCGTGAGTTGCAGCAACTCCTGTTAGAGAGTTATTTGATGATGCTGGAACGTCCAAATGTCCCATCGTTCCTGCTGTTACTCCTGTACTACTCATTGAATAAGTAGAACCTATTCTTTTTGCATGAGAGTACGATCCATCTACAGAAGCTTGCGCTGTAGCTGTTATCTTATGTGTGATACCTCCTGCATGAACTGGAGCTGCTAATAGCAGTAGGAAAAGAAAGTGTTTCATTGGAGTTTGCCGTCTCCTCCTATGGGACGTTGCGTAATAGGGTCAACCCTTTGGACTTCAGCTTGTTTAGCTATAAGTTCTAATGGCTGTTTAACAATAATAGTTTGATAACCGCCTCCTGTTGGTATAGCTCCAGACGATTCTCCCTCTTTTTTCTTTTTCTTGCTTCCACCATTAGCTCCTACACTGATGCCCCAACCTGCCAAAATATTCCCAAGGAGCCCGGCTGCAAACGTCGAATCGATCCTTGGCTGGTCTGGAATATCCATTCCAAACATCCTTGTTGGAAGCTTGATGTATCCCATGCTCAGCACTAGCAAACACCAAGTAACGATAATTGACTGAAAAATTGTTGAGGTCAGAAAAACAATTTTTTCTTGATACTCAGGCTTGTCATCATCATCTAATACTTTTTCAATTTTTTCTTCTTGCTTGGCTTGGTTTTTGACTTTTTCTTTGGCATCCATAGAAAAACAAGTAAACATGCCTACATTAGACACAAATGGATAAAAAGTAATGAAATTCCTAAGCCAGAGCCAAAAAGAAACGATTTCTAAGAGTTATGGAATAAGCGTTGAATCTATAAATAAAAGAATTGAGCTATGGAGCATCATTAATGATCCAGATGTTTCTAAGCCTGATTTGATAAAGGCACAGAAAGCATGGATTAAGATACAACAGGGAACTTGGCCTAATGTAAATGAATGAAATCTATGCTGCTTTAATCGGTGCAATGGTAAGTGCTTTGCTTATGGTGCTGAGCAATCGTTCATCTACCAGAAAAAACGATATTCGTGAAATATTCCACCGACTCAATGCAATAGAAAAAGAACAAGCCCGTCAAGAACCTGACAGGCAAAGAAACTGGCGTAATAGATAAAACTTAGCTAGTTTTAAATTGGATCTGCATTAGATCTGCTACTAGAGAAAAAGAGGAATGTTTAATCCCGTCTTACCCATGACGGGATTTTTTTTAAATTAGCTTCAAACGCTTTTTCAATTCTGTCTTCTAGTTCAAGTCTTTTACTGATCGCAAATAAACCTGTATAAACTCCGTGGAATTTATGCGTTTTCTTTTGTCTTCCGTCCAAAAGATACCAACGATCCATATCTTTCATTCGCTGTCTATCTTCTTGAAGCCATTCAGGTCGATACATGAGTATTAATAAATTAGTTGATTGGTTAATAGTTGAACCCTCTATGGAGCAGGAGTTAAAACTCGAACTACAAGAGAGGGCTATTTTACTTTCTGACGATCACCAAGAGACAGCAAATTTATGTGCTTCTTTATGGAGGCAGAATTGGTATAAAGACGAAATTTTAAAAAATTGTCTTGGAAGAATTGGAGAGTTAGAAGGGAAGTTGGTTCAGATGGAATTACAACGCTCTAACTCTTGTTGGCAACGTTTACTTAAAAAGGTATTTCCTCGGAAGTTTGTGGAAAGTTCCTCACATCCTGAGCTTGACGCTGTGCTTCGGTCTTTTGTGGATTGATATTTCCAAAAGATCCATATTGACCTTCTTTACCTTTGCCGTTAACCCAGACAACTTTTACTTCTATTTCTTTTTGCTGCTCATAGTTCCAAACTGTTCCATCAACAACTTTGTCTGGATCATCCAGCAAACTCATTAAGTAATTGCAAAAAGGAGTAATTGATTCAGCAGGAATTTTTAGTCCTAGCTGACTAGGCCAATCTCCTTCTGTGTCATATTTGTTCTGTCCTACTGACCAAGTAATTGGATGAGGAAGAGCAGGTTGGAATTTGTACTCGTTTCTTGGCATTTTTTTGATTGGATAAATTGCGGTTTTTAAGTTGTTGAAGAACTTGTTGTGCAGCGTATTCAGCACAAGCAATATATTCTTCGCTTTGGGTGATCATTTGCTCAAGCTAATTTTTGAATAGCTTGATGCAAAAATTGACCATGTGAAGCAAGTGTTATGTGTTGTGGCGAAATGTCTTTAGCTTTGATGTCGAAATGCAGTTTAAAGTCACCCAACACTTTGTCTTTATCTTTGTCGTTTAAGTTTCCAATCTTTCCGCTAATTTCTGCTTTTGCTGCTGGAGTTATAAATTCATTTTTCTTTTCTTCTACTTTTTTACCTTGTGAATCTGGTCTGGTTGGTGTTCTGCTGATGCCTGTTTTTTTTTTGGTTTTTTCATTTTTTTTATCTTCTTCAATAGTCAAACTGTCAGCGTCATCATCTACAGCAGCTAAACCGTAAATTGCTAAAAGTGAATATCTTCTTGCATAAGTAACTGCTGCTCCAAAAGCTTGAATCGGATTTCCTCTTGAAGGGATGTTTAAAGGGAATGGAAAATGACTTTCTATTTGTTCTCCAGAAACGTGTCTTAATGTTGTAATTAAAACTGTCAAAACCTGCCAAGGAGCAGCTTCTCCTTCTGGAGTTGCGGCGGGCATTAATTGATAATTAAATGTTTGTGTATGTGACAAACCATAACTTGTTGCAGGTTGGCTTGCGACTAAAGCAGCTCCTAAAGTTGCATAAGCTCCATATTGCCCTTTTCCATCTTTTAAAGTAGCAAAATTTTCTTGTTGAAAAGCAACTAAAGCTTCGTTTAATTTGCTTGTTTGTGGATTAAGTTGAACTTCTAATCCATCGCCTGTATAGGCTTCTTGTTTTTGTGACATGTGTGGTTGAAGTGAACTATTTAATCTTAATAAGCTAATAACTTATTGTCAATAAGATAAAGCAAAAGGTGTTATAAAAATGTTTGCTCCCAATAGTTCGTCTTCCTTTGCATATTTTTTGATGGCCTTTAATGATACCACTAAACTGTCATCCTTAATAACAGTTCCTCCTGCTTTAGCTGATAATCCATCTAAAGTTGATCTACATAATTTGTCTATGTCTCCTGTTTGTGAACTTGTTACAAACTCAGGTGCTTTTTGTTTTAACTTATTTGCATTTTTTCCTGTTCCAAAATGACTTTTAGGTCTAGCAAATAAAAACACAATTTCTATTTCTACAGCTCTACCTATTACTGATCCTTCATAGTGATCTATGGCAGCAGCTCGAACATCTTGCCGCCAAGGTTTAACTTTTTTGCTGTTCTCAATCATAATTCCATGACCAATATGCCTCTTGCTACCTTGTGGAGCTGGAAGACCTCGAACAGGAATAAAAATTTTATTCATTAAAAAACTTCAACCTTTTCTTCAAAAGCTTCCCAAGCTTCTTTCCATTTCAACCGACAAGTTAAAGGATCTTGCTCTTCTCCCAAAACACATTTTCCTGGTCTTGCCCAAACTGTTCTGCAACTATCAACAACAATTCCATGATGGTTTGCAAGTGCGTCAACGTAACTTCCTAATTGAGCATCTGTTGAATATGGTCTAGCGTTTTTCTTTGATTGCGTTTTTAAATCAATTAAAACTAACTTTTGCAATGTGTGGTCATAACCCAAAAGATCAAACTGACCGCCTACTGATTTTTCTAAATCTGCGAGCATGTATTCAACTGCGAGAGGTTCAAAGTTCAACCAATATTCATTTTCTAAAAGTGGCTTTGTCCATTCTTCATAGTCTCCTGCGTCTGGGTTTTGTTCACCCAACATTCTTTGCTGTAAACACCAATGCACTTTTTCGCCTCTGGGCTGCCAGATGTGCCTGTATCTTTCAATGTTTGCTAAAGCCTCTGGACTTTTTTGGCTTGCAATTTGTGTTGTAGAAAAAGCTAACCATTCGCCTGTTGGTTCCCAACAATACTGGTGGCGTTCTTCATCCCGATACATGGGAAGAGGTTTAAGGTTTAAATGACTCCACGCTGGATTGCGGTACAAGCTCGGATTATTTCCTAATTCTTGATATTTCATTGTTCAACTCCAAACTGAGTTGCAAAATAAACTCTGGCAGTTCGACCGCTTCTTGTTGTTCTTCTTAGTGGTTTTTCTGTTTCTGGATCGTTTTGAAATTCAACATAAGGCGGTTGACATGTAATTAAATCTCTTAAACGTGCGGAAGCAGTTTGATGTTTCATATCAAGAATTTTTTCAACTTCATCGCAAGTCAATCCAAAAGGACTTGACTTCACAGCATGTAAAACATCCCGACACATTCCATTGAGTTGATCAACAATGCTTTCGGCTGCATCAATTGACGGCTCTGTGTGATTATGCGGAGCTGTCGAATAATTAAAAAGGTCTGTTTGGTTCATGTTGGAAAATCTTTTGGGTCTATAACTTCTACTGATTCAGTAGGAGGTGTTGCTTCTCTTGCAAGATTCTTAAATCTCACACCTTCGTAACCTCTGGGGAAGATGGCAAGGTTTGAGTTCGCATCATCAATACATCTTTGAGCACCTGGGCTTGGTTGATCTAAATCTGCCAATGTCCATTCAGTTCTTTCAGGATTTGAAGGATTAGGTGCTTTAAGCCCTCGTTTAAGCAATCTGATGACTGATGCTCTGTCATATAGCGGTTCCATTATTCAAAGCCTCTAGACGCTGTGAAGACTCTTTGAGCTGGATGCCCTGTTGTTGGTTCAGGATTCCATAAAGTTGTTTTTGCTTTCGCAAAAGTTTCATAATTTTGCAACGTGATACTTTGCCACTCGTTTGCAATTGCCAAAGTGATTTGATCTTTCACAGCATCTTCACCATATTTCTTTTTTATCCCTATCAAACCTTTTTCACCCATCAACAGGTTAAAAGCTGCTTCTGTTTTTTTTCCTTTCTTTGAGTGCCAGAAATCAACAATCAAACTAGATGCAGATTCAAGTTCAAAAGGAATTAAGTCAGCACTAAATTTAAACCTTGTTTTTTTCAAATTTTCTTTTTCCTTATTTATACTATTAGGTACCTTCTTTGTATTAGATAAAATACCTCCCTCTTTTTTTGTTTCTCTCTCTCTTCCGTTCGGTATTTTAAGGGTATCACATGCGTCAAGCCCTAAAAAATGGTTTTCTAGCGAATAGTTCACAAAAGCAGTCATTGACATGTAGCTAGGTTTTTTAGCCAAACAATGCTGCATCACTTTGTGTTTAATTCGTATGCTGTTTGTGGTCATTGTGTACTCAGTTTGTGGTTGATTTGTGTAAGGAACGCACTCATTATGTAGCACAGGTTTTTAATGTCAATAGGATTATCTGATAAGAAAGTTATTTATTTTTTTAAGGAGTTTGCAACAATGTGTATAATTAGCTTGACCTGAAGCTCAAAGGCACTTGCCAATGACCACTAGGACGCAACAAATAAAAAAAGACCTCCAATGTTATGGAGTAGACCCTTTTCAAATTGCAGCAGAAGCAATTGATAGGGGTGATCGTTTAGCCCTTCAAGTAAAACGATTAGAAGCAATAATTGATCAATCTTCTTCTAAAGCCTGATCAATTAAACCTCTGACAATTTCGCTATTGCTTACACCAGCAGATATAGCTAATTGATTAACTTTGTTTTTTATTTCTGGTGTGACGCTGGTTTGTAGGATTTCGCTCCAGAGTTCGGACCCTCTTGCTTTGTTTGGCATGATTAGTTCCTGTTAATCTTAATAATATAAGGGTTAATAGTTAAGTTCAACTATTTCTTTCTTGCAGGTGTAAATTAGTCCTGCTTCTTTTGCTGCTGCAATGTGCTCGTTTTTTTCTTCTTCTGAATAAGCGTATTCCTCCCATTTAAGTCTTGCTTCATTAGGCAAGGAGGTAGAAAGAGTACAAGCTAGATTTACTTGATTAGCTAAATGTTTTGGAAAATCATATTTATATGCTTTTACTAAATAGTAGTAACTAGGATTTTCCTCCAGATGCTTTTCTTCTGCTGCTTGTTCGTCAAGCTTTTGCATGTGGCGTTTTAGATCTGATTCAACTGGGCAAGACATGTGGTTGATGTGTAACTGTTTTAATCTTAATAACATTAGTGCATAATGTCAATAAGATTAGGTAATTGTTGATGAATTGTTAAGGCGGTAGGGGTCTAGTAGGAAAAGTATTTCAAGGCAAAAAAAAGAGCCTTTCGGCTCCTTAGT
>VTLG01016400.1_pt1 | contig 32535 bp, 36 predicted proteins | sample 4694571 | NCBI WGS metagenome assembly VTLG01 (sample SAMN12604809, study PRJNA352737) | marine metagenome | biome: ENVO:00000447; feature: ENVO:00000209|ENVO:00000569|ENVO:01000036; material: ENVO:00002151; isolation source: viral sequences binned using virsorter ...
TGCGCCTATTCTTTTCGGCGTTAATTCTCTTACCTCTAGCCTTAACAATTATCCTGATCAAACAAATTCTGCGATTTATAACGCTATGCATACGCAGGCCTATGATTAAGGAACCAATTCATTTCATTAGGTCAGAAGCCGTGAAAGACATTGATGATTGGAATGAGGAAGAAAAAAAAACGCAAGAATTAATTAATTTTGATAGTCCAGAAATTTTAGAAAATGCAAGATTCGAGCTTGAAATTCTTTACCACGTTCTAAACGATCAAAACAACGAGCAAAACAACCTAACTAAATACCCTGACGTTGATTACGATGATGCAATTCAGTAGCGAAATACTAAACAGCCCTGATCTTCTTTTAGCTGAACTAGTAAAGATTAAACAAGAGATCAGAACATTAACTATTGCCGAATCTGTTCTTAAAGATGAACTAGAAGAGCATAGGAAAGATGGACGCATTAAAGGGATTTTTAAATCTCATGGGGTAACAGCTAATAGGCTTCAAACAACGCAAAAATATCAATTCTCAGAGGAATTAACGAAACAGGAGGAAACTTATAAAACAGAAATTGATCAGAGGAAAGAACTAGAAATTTTAGATAACAAAGCGGTGAAACTTGAAACCAAGAGTTATTGGAGGATCACCCGTGACAAATAAAGAAAAGATAGAAGCCGCTGAAAAGCGAATTATTGAACTAAAAAAACTTATTAAACATTGGAGGAAAAACCCTTGAATAAACAATTTGACCGAGCTGATTTAGAACTTCAGTTGATTTATTGGACAAAAAAGAAAGATGAAAACCTTCAAGAAGAAATGAAGCATTTTTTATCGAACCCAATAAAGTGCCTTGAACTAAAAAAGAAAAGAGATGAATATTGGGAAGAAATACATACCTTACGAGATTTACTAAATTCAAAAACAATTGAAATACCTGAAAGAATTGAAAGATTTGGACGTAATTATGTGTTAGAAAAAAATGAAAATAATTAGTGTTGATGTTGTTGGTGTACCTGTCGCGCAGGGCAGTTTGAAACGTACCGCCTTCGGTGTGATGTATAGCAACGATAAAGAATTGAAATCTTGGCGACAGGATGTGATGACTTATTTAATAGCAGCTAAACCAAAGGATTGGAATATTGATTGTGCGTTTAGTGTTTCTTGTGAATTTCGCTTTATGCGCCCTAAATCCCATTACGGAACTAAAGGGACATTGAGGCCTGCCGCCCCTAGATATAAAACGACTAAAAGTGATACGGATAAATTAATTAGATCAATCGGTGACTCGATACAACAATCAGGATTAGTAAGGGATGATAGCCAAATCATTCATTGGGCAGCAAGTAAAAGATATTGCGAGCCGGGAGAAAGTCCGGGGGCATCTATCACTCTAAGTAGCCAACCTTAATACGCTTGCATAGAGGGTCTACCCCTGATATATTTATTAGGCCTTAAGTCACATATCGGGCGTGACTCCTCTGCACTGGACAAGATAAGTGTCAGCTTGCACTACCGCCTCAGATCAAGAGCTGCGATCACGATCAGGGGCATTTTTAATGTGTATTTTTTGAAAGTGTTACTAATTGCTAACGAGGCGTAGTAAAGGGTCAACCCCTGTGTGTAGAATAAAAGAGTCAATTCGACCCGTGGAGACACGGCCTATTAGATGACTTCTTCAAAAGTTTTGGACAAGATGCTTAAGCCTGAATTACTCAGGACAGCTAAAGGATTAGATAAGAGAGCTAACAATCAGGAAAAAGCAACCATGTTTCTTTTCTACCTTGCAGCTTTCTCTATCTCAGCCGCCTTTATCTTTTAACCACCGCGCCCCCTTCTTCGGGGGTTTTTTATTCCTTCGCTTTTATAACAATGACCAACAGAGAAAAACTATTAATGTATTACTTTTGCCAGCAATTTGAATTTAGTTGCAAGCATAGCAATGACACTTTAAGCAAAGATGGGACTGAGTATTACAGGAACAAAGAAGCTCAACTTAAAGAACTATTTAATGACAGTGAAATAGAAATGCTTGAAGACTCAAGAAGACGTATGTGGGATTTTAATAGACAAATGGTTTTACTTTGTGAATCAGAAGAATTTGAAGAGGCAGTAGATAAATATACAAAAAAATAACTAACGTCATTAATCAACCCTTCGCTTTTAAAAAAATGCCTGATGAATTTGGACACCTTTCCGGCCTAGAAATGTCAAAAGAACAGTATCAAAAAGATTTAAAGCTTGGTCAGGAATTTGCACAAAAGAGGCTTGATCAATCAACAAAACAAAACGAGCTTTTCCAACTGCAAAATCAAGCTTTATACATACAAGAAGAATTAATAGATGTTATTTCAGGGGTCACAAGATATAACTGTGACAATGCCACTAGAGAAGAAAACGTACAAGAACAGATAGAGCGCATAACTAGATGGATAGCTGCAATGTCTAGCGCAAAAGAAGAATTGAAAAAGAAAGATCGTTAACCAATGAAGCCTTATTTAACGTTTAAGACATACAAACTATGCGAAAAGGTACATGACTATTTACTTCTAAATAACATGAATCCTTTCTACATTCCATCAATTACACAATTAGGTAAGACAAATGGCGGTTTTAGTTTGGTAAAAAAAATATCAAACGACGCTAATGGATTAAAAAACTTTAAGCCAATTTATGCTGACTATTTAAAAGAAAGGTATATCAAAACCTAACCAACGTCGGGGAGCCTGCAATAAAATACCCATGAGGGAAATACAAGGCACGTAATTGGCGTGATCCATCCCCCGACATTTAATTATTACAATTTTGTTGATACGTATAAGTAGGGGTTGACCCCTTGCTAATTATTTACTATGCTTAAGAAGTAAACAAAGAGGAGACTCTTCCAATGGCTAAAAGATTCGTAACTGTCACTACTCCAGACGGCACAGTTTTAAAAAGACAAACCGCTAGAGAATACAGTCATACAATCGTAGTTATGAGAAAAGGCGATCTAACAAGAGTTATTCCAGCCCGTGAAGAAAATGTTTTAAGCCTTGATGAAAATCAAAAGCTTGTAACCACAAAGAAACAAGTTCCAGCTAAAACAATTCAAGCGAAAAGATGGGAAGCCTCAACTTGGATCGGACGCCCTGACCTAGTAGCTGCAAGAGTCAAAGACTACAAAAAAACAGCTTCTACACAATTAGGTAAATTTCATGAGAATGAAATGAATGAGTATTACTTACTCGAAACCGACAAGTAAACCACCGAGAGCCGAAAGGCTCTTTTCTTTGCCTATTAATATTGTGGGCCAGCTCAACCACTGCTTTGCGAACTTTGGTGATGGGGAACACTCCGCTGCTGACCCAACCTAAAAGTATCTCTATATTAGTAATACGCAAGCATAGTAAGTCTAATGCGTCGCTTTTTAGATTGGTTAGGTTCAGGTTTTGTTTATAGATCCCCGACAAATAAAATAGAGGCATGGCGACGCAATGCGATGTATATGTCGTCAAGGCAATTAAGAGACTTAACAGGTTATTCGGCTCATTACTCTAAGGCGGTCATATTGAGTAGATATATCAATGAACAAATGGGACATATTAAGTAGAATGAATTTGTTGTTTACCCCCCTTTGCAAGTATTAGCATTTTGGTTATTAGATAGCTATTAAACCTCTTTAGCGCTTAGAGGACGTTAAGGGGGTTTTTTAGTGTCTACCTATTACGCCAATTCTTATTTCTTTGTGTTCCCTCTAGGGCTGCAATCTTCTGTTCTAGCAATGCTACCCGCTTAAATAATGCTCTTACGTCCTTATCTTTCCTGTTAACAATAATACTAAGGGTGAATAAGAAAATAGAGACTACTGCGCCAATACAGGCGGCTATAACTTCATTCATTGGTTTCCTAGCAACTTATTCCATTTGTCAGTGATTTCTTTTTCCTTATTAACTCTGTTTCTTATTTGTATCTCTACGCCTAAACCTGTAAACGTATTTGCGTGAGGATGTGACGGATTATTATGTCTTCCGTCTAAAAAATATAATTTCTCCATTAATTCAGTACGGGCTGCGTTCTCCCAGATTGACAAGGGTTGACTCATTAGCAATAACAATTAGCTTAAGTATATTAATATGGCTGCGTAGCAAGTAAACGCTTATGGCTGAACAAGTATTAAAAAAGCCAGAGGACAAGAAAGAAGAAAAGAAAAATTTAATTCAAAAGATTCAAGATAAAATACCTGATCGCGAGGAACAGTTTGAATACGTCAGTATTGCCGTACGTCTTTTAGTCGTTTTTTGGTCCGGGGCTTTGGTTACATTAAATTACTTACCTAAGATTCCCGGCCTAACAAGTGGCGAAAAGCAGGATATTACGTTCCCGGCGAGTTTGCTGGCGAGTTCGCTCGCAAGTTTTGGACTTGAGAAGAGCGCAAAGAAAAAAGGTGATGGAACATATTCTGTCAATCCAGATGAAAAGCCTATGAACAAAAAAGAGATACAAGCCTTATTAGCTAATCAATCAGGTAATTATCAAACAATCAGAGTAGAAACCCCAATTAAATTAGTACCAGTTGAACCGAAAATTGACCCCATCTCTGGTAGAGAGATAGACCCACAATCAGGAAAACTAAAATCATGAAACGACTACTAATCCCCTTTCTGCTTTTTGCTGCTATTCCAGCTAAGGCCGATATAAATCACTCAATGCAAAACATTGTTTCTGTTAGCACCCTCGGCGCTAGTTCAACGGCTCAACGCATAGGGTCTTCGCTAACGATTACAGGAACCAATGTCACTCCAACCGCGAATACTGTTAGCGGGGCAATTGGAACGTTAGACCTAGCAGATAATGGAATTGCTCACGGTGTACCAACGGTTTCATACGATACAAGCTATTCGGTCACGAACGCAGGTGATAGCTTCGCCGTAAGCGAGTCATATTTACAGGCTGATTCCATCCCTACAAGCTTTTTAGGTACAACAGTTACCAGCGGAAAAGTACCAGCGTTACCCATCTTTGGTAATACAACAACTGTTAGCGGCGGTGAAATCGGCTCAACAACGATGAGCATGGACAGCGGCGGAACTATGGCTGTATCTCTAACAAATGCAGGCGCAGGCGTAACGGCTCAAATGAGTACAACAATTAGTCTTGATATTGATTAATGAAGTGGTTATTTCTTCTTTGTCTAGCCTTTCCAACCTCTGCCAAAGCCGGAGCGATTACCCCTCGATTTACAGCGGGTCAAATGGAAAGTACCCAACGCAGTGTCTCGGTGATTGTCGAAAATGTAGTGACTCAAAATTTCAGGTCGGGGTATTCGTATCAAGCGCAAGGCCACGGAATAACGCTCGCTAATGGTCAAAAAGTTTCTCCTGATGCAACCTATACAACAACTAAAAACGCGGGCGGGGTTTCATATACATGGGTAACGCCCGATCTAGATCAAAAACCTCAATGGGTATTAGCCAACCCCGGTTCTGGGGAAAGCTTCTCAATCGTGGAAAATTTCTTAGCACCCGGATTAGACGCGGTGAGTACCGTTCAAAGAACCATAACAACAACTACAGATTCAACAAGCTTGTCTATATTCTCCCAATAATTTTCTTTTGTTTACCAGCTAGAGCAAATACAAATTCAAGTAGTAGCAGTTCTCAGGGAACAGTTATTAACAACGGTTATCAAACAATTACAGGTAGTTTTCCAACTCATAGATATTCGCAAGGTATCCAATGTCAAACGCCCGTTATTTCATTAAATCCATTTATTACTAAGGGTGAGAACTTCAGTTTGCCTAAAGCACAATTAACGCGAACTAATATTTACGACCAAACAAAAGACGATAATGGAGTCTTATTAAATCCGGGCAATATTTTATATGTAAGTGAACAGGAAAGAATAGATCAAACAACTCATAGTTTTAACTACGGCGTAACGTTAAATATTCAAGTTCCATTAGGTAAGGGAATAGATGCCTGTTTAGCCGCTGCAAAAACTCACCGTAAAACGCAAGAATTTATGTTGGCGGCAAAGAAATTAGAGGTTAATTTATCGCGCTTGAAGATATGCTCGGAGCAAATTAAATTAGGCGTAAAATTTATTAACGAGGATGCTGTTAGTTGTAAGAATATTGTTATTACGGAAAAGCCTAATCAGATTTTGAGTCATGTTCACCCGATTTCGGTTTCTTCCCCGTAAGCTTCTTAACTAGGTTTTTAACAGCGGGTTTTATTACAGCTAATAGAAGTGGAGCGCTTGCAGCGATTAAAGCCATAGAAGCCGTTACAGCAGCCGTTTGAGGGCTAGGGAAATATGTTTCTGCATAGGGTACTTTTTCCCAGACTGCAACACATTCTCCATCCTTATCACGTATAAATTCTTTTACTCTTTCTAATCTTTTTTCATTCGCAAAACCTCCTTTTCTTAAGGGTGAATTTGGATCAGGGCAAGGTTTAAAAAATACCTCTTCATCTTCTTTAGGTTTTGGTTTAAATTGATTCTTTTTCTTTTTTTGTGTTGTTTGTTCTTGCTCTTTTTCTTTAATTGCAGGCGGCGGCGATTCAACTATTTTTATCGGTTCATACGGAATAGATATGTAGTAAGGTTGCTGACCCTCTGGACAATTTGTTGTTACTCCATTCTTATCACCATCTAACAAAGCAGGGTTTCTAGAGATCCACAAATCACGATGATAATAATTACACCCCGGAACAATCCCTGTTAAATAATCTTGATCATAAAAAGGTACTTCGGGTATATCAACAGTGGGTATTTTGATCTTTGGGATCTTTATATTAGGCATTAATAAACCTAATAATTCAAATGAATATTACGCAAAAAAATATAAATCAATACGACTAAACAGAACCAAACTATAAAAGAAGTCATTTTGTAGGTAGACCAAGGCCTGTCATTTTTGGCATTTTCTGATCAATCGCTTTAGGCATTACTTTGCCAATATCACCCATTAATTTATTTTTTATTTGCTCTTCAAATTGTGGGCTGGTTACATAGCGATAACCAAAAAAACCACCGCCTAATAAAGCAACCATTAAGGCTGTATTGACGTAGACAAGAACTTTTAAAATCATGTTTAGCAATCAGAAAGATCTTTACTTAAATCCGACCCCAGATTGGAGCCGATTTTTTGAGCGCGATTTCTTGCAAATGGTTCTAATAAAAATCCAATAATCGGTACGTTAGAAAGCTTTGATGCTCCCGCTGCGCCAGCTAGTCCAGACGCGACAAGACCACCGTTATTCTTTCCTGTAATCTCAGCTTCTAAGCATTTAAGATCTATTTCTTGCGCTTTCTCTGTTGGTACGTGGGCAATATATTCGCGGCGTTTATAATCAGTTTTTCCGTTCCATTTAGTTTTTTCACTACTAAATAAAACCGTCTTAGGTTGGTGCATATTATGAGTGATTGTTAAATCTAATTTCTCCCCGTCTTTGCTATATCGCATTTGTGATGCGCTGTTTTCTGTCGTCGCTAATCGGGCTAAATCGAACGGGGCTGAACCACCTGATTTTGATAGCAGAGTTAACGAGAAAAAATTGCTACCGATCAGACCAGCCGATAGCAAAAGCGTGAGATATGGGAACTCAGAACGTGAGGTCATAAATTATTCTTTTACTATCCCTGCCTGCGCGTCTACCTCATCTAAAATTTCCTTTTGTATTTGATTAATTCTTTCGTTCTTAGGGTTTAGTTTTTCCTCTGCTTCTTTTTTTATTGCGTTAATTTGCGCGTCTGCTTCTTTTACAATTTCATTTGCTTCTTTTACTAAACCTTCTTTTTCTTGTGCTAATTGCGTTAGGTCAGCCATTGATTTGTAATTACTACGTCTAAGTATAAGGTCAACCCCCAATATGTCAAAGTAGCAATTCTATCTCTAAGCATGGGCGTAATAGATGTATTCTTCATTGTTAGCGTTTATTGCAGAATCATTTGTTCTTACAACAAAGCCTGTAGGACCAGGGTAACCCCAATTGAAATCTCCTTGTGCGGCAGAATCATTTAACTGAAGCCATTTATCATCTCCTGATCCCCATCCTCTTAATGTATCCAACACAAGCCAGTAGGCACTGCCAGAAGTTTTTTTAACAATTAAGAATCTTGGTGCAAATCCAGTTACTATTTCTTGAGATGATGAATTGCTTGTTCCATTTCCTGTATAGCTACCAACCTTGCTAATTTTGTCAACGCTGCAGAAGAGCATAGCCAAATATCTGTCATTGTTTCTATTTGTTAGTGCATTACTTCCTACTGTAAGATGTGTGGCAGTAGGTGCTGTAGCGTCCCAAAAATTTGTATCTTCTTGCTCTGCATCTGTTTCGTTTAATATTAAATAATCATTCCAAGGATTAGTACCACCATTTAAGCCTTTATGACCAACACCCCATTGTTGTGTCTGATCTCTGTTTTTCAACCAGATCATCTCAGGTACCTTATTTGGTCCTAATGAATGTGCTATGTGATGACCTGAAGTTTGATTACCTTTCCAAGTCACCACATCAAAACCGGGGCCACGTTTAAACATATATGAAAGCTCGTTTGTACTCCAACTGCTGTAATCATTCCAACCAAGGCTTGAATCGAAAACAAAGTTACCTGAAATACTAGTTGAATTATTTGTGTTTGCTTTAAGGAACTTACCGCCTAATAATCTTGCGCCTGTATACCAATTATCTGAAGATGCTGGTTTTCTTGTTAAACAGAAATCAACAGCAAATCCACTGTCAAAGTTAGGAATACTAGAGCTGCCACTACCATAATCCATAGCAAGTGATCCCGTTCCAGCATCAGGTATTTTTCCAACCCCGCCATCACTCATTCTAAAAGCAACGTAAATATATTTTCTTGTGCTGCTATTTACTCGATTATGGCTTGATGTAATTTTAAAACCATTCCCAGTTAGATCTAGATATAAACCACCTGATTGGGTTTCCGCAGCGTTAACAGCCAGTATCTTGTCTTCCGTTGAATTGTCGTTAAATATTCCCCGCTTAGTGTCAAACATGACCCAATCTTGTCCTGAATCGTGATAATCCTTTATCATTACCCAAGAAGGTTGCCAGCCACAGGTAATTTGAGGAACTGTACTTGTTGATCCAGTGCCGTTATATCTACCAACCTTAATTGCATTTTGATCACCGTTTGCCCCGAAAGCATAATTTTCAGGATCAATAAAAGGATTTTCTGTAACTGCTGTTAGCCCCCCACCGCCTTCAGTTGTTATTGTTGTAGGCGTTACTGTTGCACCTGTAACGCTGCTATTGTTGCAACATAAAAGCTTGGTATTTGTTATGTTTGTTAATGGCTCAGTTGGTGGTTTGAATGGTGATGTATAAACTGCCGTACCTTTTACAATTCTAAAATTTGAAATTTCTCCAGATAATCTATTATTTACCGTATATTGCGCACCTATAGCTAAATAAGTATGAGTGTAATTATAACTACTAGACCAATCTTTAAGTAAATCTCCATTTATAAAAATTCTATTTGTTCCCGACTGTCTTGTATAAGCAAAATGTATCCATTCTCCAGCCGCAAAATTAAGGTGCAAATTTTCTGATGGCGTTGATGTCTGACCGTTACCGTAAGGATTCCAGCCGCCGGAATTATGACCAAGAGCTATTGTGTTTGCGTAGTCTGAAGTGGTAATGCCATCAGAAGATGAGCTTATTTGAAAAATGCCCATATTTGAACCGACATTATCTTTAAACCAACCTTCAATAGTAAAATCACCTGTTCCAAAACTTAAATCACTACTAGAACCTACATGCAATAAATCATTAGCACCCGAACCAAACTCAACAGATCGTGCCGTAGCGGCTGTACTTTTTCCACCTCCAAAAATATACGCAATATAATCATCACCAGAACCTCCATTTACATTAGTACTATTTCCAAGAGTTATGACACTATCTGTAGGAGCTGTATTATTCCAATAGGCACTTGACTCGGAAGCGGCATCAGTTTTGTTGAGGAATGAAGCAAACGTAGGCCCTAAAGCTGCGTGAAAAACACTCCAATTAGCAGCACCATTATTTCTTTTGACTAAAATAAGCCCCGGAACGCATTTCAAATTATGTGAGATTTGGCGACCTGATGTTAAATTCCCACTCCAACTTTGAATATCGAAGAATTTTTCAGCTTTACGCCAACTCCAAGAAGCATATTTACTATTATTTGAACCCACTAATTCCTCATAACCAGTAGTAAAACCATTACTATTAAATGCTGTTAATCTAGATGAATTTGTAAGATCCCCTGCATTAGTACTTGTTTGTAGCTGTTTAGTTGTTCCTCTTACTGTATCCGTGATCGCGCTAGCATAGGTATTACTATATGATTTGATCCATACCATTCCTCCTTTAGAAGATAAATCCAGCCCATTATTATGGGTTAGGTTTCCTCCCGTTCCTTTCCAGAGGTAAGTCGAAAATACGTCGTCAATATAAAGTGGATCGGCTTCGCTTTTTCCAGTTCCAAGAAATAATTGTTGTATAGGCATAATTAAACCTCGTTAAGAAACAGTAAGTGCGGAAGCTTGGATGTAGCCGGTATCGCTACCCTCAAACCAAATCGTAGCCATAGATCTTGCACCTAAAGTTAATGTATTTGCTTTAATATTTACTCCGTCAGCCACGTTCCAAAAATAAGTAAGCGCCGATGCGTTTATAGTTTGATCAGAAGCACTTCTATTTAAGAGAGTAACCACCTGCCCAACAGTAGTAAAAACATTAGCTGGGATAATCCAACCTCCACTTGTAACCCCAACAACTTTTCCAACATCACCAACAACAAGAGTGTATTGGCTGGTTTGGTTATTTCTCGGAATAATTCTCAAATCCCCTTTGCTGTCTGATAACGATCCAGAGCAAGTAATACCTCCACTGGTTTCAGAAAGCCTTGCATCGTAATCTTCCCCAGTTGAATTTTTAAAATCTATATATGCTCCTGCACCTGATCTACATATTTCAATAGCTCCATCACCAGCATTAAATAAAATTTGATTATTTGTACTATGATCTACCGTTAAATTTCCTATTACTGTGGCTCCCGAACTTTCTGTTTGAATACGCTTTACATTGTCATAAAAAAGTTCAACAGGCCCGTCAAATTGATACCTTAACGCTGTCTCATGGTTATTACTTGAGTCAACAGATCTAAATGTCATCCAGTGTTTAGTTCCACTGCCTGCGTATAAGTAAGAATCAATATATTTATCTGCTACTCCTGTAAAATCTAATTCACCACTTAAGCCAACACCTCCAGCAAACGTGGCGTTATTTGAGCCGTCTAAAGTTAAACCGTTTACCCAAGACCCTGTTGAATAGTTAGCAACTTTAAAATTACCACTTGTGTCTGCCTGTAATCTCCATTTATCTGCATTGTCATCTCCTTCATCAGCAAAAAGATAATAATAGGCAGCACTTCCCTCTGGCCCTAGTACTTTTATGCCGTCGGAAACTGTCTCAAAAGTTTTAACATTATTGTGATATAAATATACGGCTCCATCAACTATGGCTCTTACCATAGGTTCATAAGAAGAATCTTTAGCTAATTGTATTTCGCCTGCTGTTGATTGAAGAATTAAATTACCTGTGCCTGCCTCTTTTATTACGCTGTTACTTTGGTCATGGTAGATCTGGAGATCTGAATCCCCGAAAGTAGCTTTAGCATCATCAGCAAATTCAAGAGCATTATCTGACTTATCGAAAACGATATTTGAACTTTGCCCCGTCAGGGTCATATCTCCATCGACAACTAATCCAGATAAAGACCCCAACGAAATTAAAGAACTAGCCGTTACCCCACTAGCAAGAGTATTACCAGTTAAAGAGCTTGCCGCTGTATTGCTTGCGTCGTCTTCCCATGTAAGGGTCGCGACTTGACCGCTAACCGTTGACTTAAGAACTTTGCCTGTAGCTCCTACAGTTGTAGGTAGTTCGATTGTGTAATTAGTCCCGATTGTTGAGCCTGCTTGAATCGCTGTATAGTTCGAGCCATCTGCGTCGCCAAGTCTTAAATCAGCTTGATTATTTAGCGTTAGATTACCTGTTGTTGTTATTGCTTGCGTACCAAAATCAGGAGATATTTTCGACCCTGCGATTGCTGCGTTACTAGCTACGTTGCTATTTGAAATCGTGATAGCTGTAGGTAATGAACCAGTAGCAAGTTTGCTAAGTGCGATTGCTGCGCTACTACTAATTTTTGCGTTTGTTATTGCAGAGGAAGCAATTGTTAATACGCCTGCATTAGATAACGTTGCATCCCCACTAAGAGCTTGAACCGTGGCAACTGAGCTTGCATTTCCGACAAGGATTGAACCACTAGCAAGGGCGGCTAGTTTGCTATAGGCCAAAGCGCAGTTGGTTGCTACGTCAGCATTTGCAATCGACGCACCCCCAGAAACTAAAACGGTTCCACTTTGATCAGGGAAGTTAATTGTTTTATCTGCTGTAGTCGGATCAACTACCCCAATTGTCGTTTCAAAGGAATCCGCCGTCGCGCCTTCGTAGACCAAACTTCCAGTATTGCTAATTAATATTTCGCCGCTGACGGTTCCACCTGTTTTACTTAGTTTTTCTGTCTCGACCTCTTGCAATACGTCTTGCAGATTTGTTGAGCTAAGGCCGCCGTAAGGGGTGAAAGCAATATTAGAAGCAACTTGGGAGGCTACCGTCTGCGATAAATCAATTTCTACCCATGAACTACCAGAGGTATTTGTAACACCAAGAATATAATCAGGAGGGCTTAATTGACCTGTAATCCCTGAAATGCCAGAGGGTGTCCCTTGAACCGATACGACGACATATAAAGCATCCGTGTTTGCGCTGGCTGTTGGTAAATTTGAACCAACGACTAAACCCGCCGCGGCCCCTGCGCTTGTTACGCTTGCAACTTTTGAAGTACTTGCGTTATATGTTCCCCCATTAATCAGCGCACCTTTACTAAGTGTGGTTATGGGCTGCCAAGCCGTCCCGTCATGTACAAAGCAGTCTTCAGTCGTTGTGTCAAAAAGTAGCTGCCCCTGAAAGGCTGGAGAAGGGTAAGTCCCAGTCTGTGCAATCGATTGGAAGACTACCGTACTTGCATCGCCAAGTTTTGCAGCCGTTACAGATTTCGTACCTAAACGCGCAGTTGCTAATGTTCCACTTGTTAACAATGCGGCGCTGTGATTCGGTAAATCTGCGTCTGTCAACGTAGTTCCACTACTTACTAAACCAGAGGCCGTAATTGTGACCTTTGTGTAAGTTCCAGCCGTTGCCGTGTTATCTACGCTAATTACTCCACTACTAACCGCGAGGCCTGTTCCTACTTGCAGCGCCCCTTTTGCTGAGGTTGTTCCCGCTGGTAAATCCGAACTTTGAATAACACGGGCAGCAGTAACTAAACCCTTCGCCGAAACAGAAACAAGGTTATAAGCGCTACTAGCTGTTACATCATTATCAATTTCAATAACGCCCGTATCCATCCGCAAGCCTTCGCCATTAACCTTGATCGCTCCTAATGCTGAGCTAGTTGCCGTTGGTAAATCTGCACCAGTAATAGCCCTAAGTGAAACCGCACCCGCCGCCCCGCTTGGGCCTGCTAAGAACTGAGCCGCCGCTGATGAATTATCTATTGACGCGCTTAATGCCCTTGTACTTCCAGAGGTAGCAACCGCGATATTAACAATAGAAGTTGTATCACCTGTAATTGAATTTATAGAGGCCGCTGCTTTTAATGATTGCCACGCGCTACCGTCCCAAATGCTCGCCGCATATCCATCATTACTATTTGCAGCAATTTGACCTGTAAATCCTCCTGACCCGGGTAAGGATGTAACTATTTGAGCGCTTGAATTATTATCTAACTTCGCTGACGTAATGGCATCATTAGCGACCTTTGCCGTTGAAATTCCTAAATCGGCGACGGCTGTTCCGGCGATTGACCCTGCTGTTACAGAAACCTTTGCTATCGGAATCGCGTTACTACCTAATAAACCAAAACTATTAGCACTAAATAAGTTTGCAATCGTTAGGCTTTTCGTTTCAGAGGCCGACCCGTCAACTACCGCAATTTTATCGGCAGTGGCTAAATTATCGCCTAAAGCCGGTAACTGCGAGATTTTTAAATCAGCCATCTTACGCCGTTAATCTGTTTCTTGTAATAGTTTAGCCGTTGTATCCTGTTCTAATAGAATGTCGTCGCTATCTTCTTGAAGGATCTTATTAGCTGCGTCGCTGTTAATCTTGAGGTCAACTCCACCTGTAGTGACAAAGTTTATAGTCATGTCTACGGGTTGACCCACATTGAAGCTTACGGCACTTTGTACAACAACCGCGTTTATCTCGTACCAAAGCTCATCATCTAAATTTGAACTTATACCACTAGGGTTATATCCGCTTGTCTTTAAATACAATTGCGCCCCAAATTCTGACCCAACTTTTGTTCTAGTAACTAATTCTAATAAATAATGTGGGGGGTCATAAGTGCCTGAACCTTCAGAGTCTTCATAATCCCACGCGCAAGTAATACGCCCATTACCAGAGATCAACGAGCTATAACGTTCTCTGTGGTAATCAGATAAAGCAGTAATATCAACTGACTCAACATCTGTATTTAATTCATAGGAACTAACTTGACCCAACATCCGATATATAGCATTTTGAACAGAAACCTTAACGGGTATAGCTGAACTAATTGAGGTTAATGTTAAAGCGTTAGAACTTCCCCCATTAACTGCGTTGGCGAATGTTGCGTAAAGCCTTAGCCCTCCTAAATCATCCTTATGTACGAAAGCCGTAAAGCTTGATTCTCTTGATCCTCCCGCCCATGAAGCCGCCGCAATAAATAAAAGATCTGTTTTGTTAGTTGTAGAAATTTCAATTTGGTCACCTGTTATTAATTCATCAGCCAAATCAAAACTAAATCGCTTCTTTGACGTATTAACATCATCTGTATTAATCGTTGCGAATAAATCACCCTGCGCCGTTTTGCGCTGGAGCATGACTTTGCCAAAACCGCCTAAATAGATACTCATTTTTAAATAGTGGCTGTTTGTAGAGATCCCGTCGCTTGAAAACTAATTTGCGCTTTTGCAATTTCTCCCGGTGATGCTGAAATATTTGCCCCTGTTATAAAGGCTTTCATCGTTACATCGCTATTTGTAGCCCCATCAGTAAACCTAAGAGTTAAAGTTTTGCTATCACTATCTGATAAGCCTGCATTACCTGTCTTAATAAGCATCCTTAAAAAGGCTGACCCGTCGTTTGTTCCGTCGTCTTGCTTGTAATAAATTATTTCAGCGCTACCCGTAAACGTTTGAAGTCCCGGCGTAAATGTCCTTACGCTATCCCCTAATGATGTTGTCTCTAATAGTCCCGCGCTTGCATTGATTGAAAAAGAAGTTGTCTTAGCAACCTCATCAGTTCCTAATAAGAATTTCGCGTCACGCCCTGTATATGGTTTTGCCATTACCTTTTACTACGTTTACATAGCAGTCTATAGGACACCGATTAAATCAACAGTAACAGAACTAATTCCTTTCTTAATTTGAACAATAGAGGGGGCTGTTGCATATCTCCATTTATTCGGCGCGGGTGCGTCAATCGTTCCCGTTGCGCCGTCCCAACCCGACTTAGCTTGACTAGGTAAATCAAAGGTTGAGTAACTTCCAAAACGATCATCAAAGTGTGTATTAAATTCCTCTGCCTCAGTATCAGTTATGTTTTCATATCTCAGTTGTAGTTTCATCCCTGTTCTTCTGTTGCCGTAAAGGATTCGGCGTTCTGCGCCACTTTGATTCGTGAACGTTTTAACAGGATATGAGCCGGGGTCGAATTGACGACGATTAGGGGAAAGGGTAGGAAAAGCCATTTAAGAATCGAAATTAAATTTAGAATCGTCAGTTATATCTATAGCCATTTTAGACCTACTATTATCATCACAAGGAAATTCGCTCGCAACGATAGACACCGTATTATCTTGATCAAGGGTTAACTGTTCAACTAAATAAATATTTTGGCTAATTGTTGTTGTTTGGATTGTAAATATTGTATTGAAAAATTTTGAATCGCTAGTTGTCATATTGGTTACTTGCATTGATCCGCTTAATACATCATTTGAGGTAGGGGAATAATAAAGAACGTTATATTGACCGTCAGTTAATGTTTGAGCGCTTGTTATTTGACCTGTTGTTGAAACTGCCCCATTATTTGCCGCATTGTAGGGACTAGCTTCTGTTACTACTTTGACCATATCTCCAGCCGCTAAATCTAGACCAAACGCCGCTGTTTTAAATGCGATTGTATGCGTGACATGTTTACGCAAGGCGAGGAAATATTTACCAACTAAACGGGCATGAGATCGGCTAGTGACGTACTTAGTAAGGTCAAAGGATTCAATACCCGCCGTTTCAGGGCTAGTTTTATATTTAACCGTAGTAACCACCTCTTTCGGTAATTGATTCTTTTTCGTTTCTCTATATCGAATAACTGCCTTAAATAACTCTCTTTCTTCCGCGCCTAAATAATTTAATTCAAATGAATCTTCGATAATATTTCCGCTAGTAAATAGTTGTTTAACAGTAACCGCGCCTGTTGATATATCCCCGCCGGGTGTAACAGGTAACGCAGGCTTTAAAGAAAGTTGCCCATCAGATAGAACGAAACTACAAAGAAAATTAGGTGCGTTTTCTGTGATCCATTGGCGAATGTTAACTGGCTGATCTATAGCACCGTCAAAGAATAAAGAGTTTTGTCTAAGGAATTTTGATGTATTTGCTAAATCAGTTGTATTAATTAGATCATCAGTTGAACCGAGTATTGTTCCAGCTCCAGCCGTCCTATCAGTTAATAAGTAATAAACAAGATCAGTAAATAAATTACTAGCCCCATTACCTGAATCGTCAGGGTGATTTAATTTAACTTTGATTCCTTCAGATAACCAAACGCGCACCTGATCTAAAGCAGTAAAACGCCTTGATGCTTTTAGAGCTAAACCAGCCGTTGCCATGTTTTTGTATGTTGGCGGCGTTGCATTACTTACAGTTTCATTTACATAAACGATGGAATGTTCGGGTTCATTTTGATTTGATTTTTCAATTAAATTTCCATAAAAACTTATATCTGATATTTGAGTTAAATTTTCAAATTCCCGATTAGCAGCATAAACCCCCCCTGTAGTTGTTGACCTAATGCCCATAACTTTGAATTTTGCGCCGAGAGTCGAATAATTAGTCCAACCCCCACCGCTTCCAGATTCAGTAATAAAAAATTCTTCCCCAACGGCCCAATCTGTAGAAGTATTAGAGTTTTGTAATACCTCTGCTTTAAAGTTTTTATAACCAGCTTCTTCGTCAGTAAAAGAACTATAGTTAGCCGCTGACCATACGGGGTCACTGTCATCCATTACCGTCGCCGTTAACTTAACTTGTATATCTTTAGGATTTGATAGTGTCTTTGTAACTTCCCTAACTGTGCCCGCTGAATATGATTCAGCATCACCAAATACTTCGTAATACCACCCTTGAATAATTTTTTTAGCTTGATCTCCTGTAACGATTCCCCTAACACTTAAACTGATCCCTGTACTTGTTAACCCACCTGAGACACCGGGAACCATTTTAAAAGGGTTGCTACTTGAAATCGTTCTTGATACTGAAATTGTGCTACCTAAAGCCCAACCCCCCGCACTACTATCTATAATTTGATAATCAGCAATAGTCCATTCACTATTGACCGAACTAGCGGCGTAATGTGTCTCAAGTTCTTGTCTTCTGATACCCCATAATGTAGAACTACTAGTTGGTGTTGGTGCTCGTTGGCTACCATCAGGAAGAGGCCCATTAGTATCGACGGTATAACGATAATTTCCTTGTACTAAAACAACTGTCTGAACATTGGAAGACCATATCGTTTTAAAATTACCCGGTCCTGTCGAACCTACTGCCGGATTTGTTGGTTGAGATGAATCCCAATCTTTCCAATAAAAACCCCAACCGCTTGTATTGCCAAACTTATGTTCAGTAACAAAATATGGGTTAAAAACTCCGTTATACGTTGAACTTCCATCTCTAGGGTCGTATTCTTTGACTACGTTTTTATATCCAGACTTTAGAGCAACTCTTCTAGCATGATACTTAATTTTTATCCATTCATTACCCGGTAAAGCCTCTTTAATTATAAATGTTTTAATCGAACCAACTGCAACGCCGGAGGTGTCAGCATTACCAAAAGCTTCGTAGCAAAATGCACTTCCAAGACCCAACGGGCCGAGACCTGTAGGCGTAGAAAATAAGCCATGATAACCAACGCTAGTAATTCTTGTTTCTTCTACGTGTTCAGGTTGATAACTTTGTATTTGAACAGAAGACGGATAGCTTCTTGTAATTGTTGAAGGGTTAGAACTTGGCTTGTTTGTTAATTCATCATTTCTTAAAATATCGGCAATTGTTAATTTTTCGCCTTTTAAAGTTATTTGAAAACCACTAGAAATAGTACCTGAAATTTGATCTTTGGATGAACTTAACCTTACGACTCTTGTTTGTGGTAATAACTTTGTTAGATAACTAGCAGTAATTGGAACAAACTTAAATTCATAAGCTTTTAAATCAGGGTGAGTAAAACGGATCGAGTTATATTGTTCTGTTGGGTTGCTACCTATCACGCAAAATAAAGCGCCAAAGGTTGATTCACTTCCTTTTATTAAACTCCATGTTGTTGTATCGACTTCACGGAAATAAATTGAAAAGACCGAGGCACGTTTTAAAAATGTTGTAATCGTTCCGTTTGTTAATTGAACCTTATCGCCATCAAATGTTTTTAATTGGTTAGGCGTAGGGATACTTTGAAAATTACAAAGACCTGTTAAACGTTGAAAGACTTTTGAACGCAACCCAATTTCTGTTACATCACAAGGGCGTTGATTTCTAACAATTCCTGTTGATGATCTTTCTAAGGGATAAAAATCTGTATTAGGAATTTTTGAAAAGTCTGTTGGGTGTGGCCCATTAATATCAGCTATAAAAAAATTACGCCCTAATAAATCAGCATTAACTAAACCCACTTTCGCGCCAAATGTTCCTGTATCAATATCTATACATTTAAGCTTGATAACTTGATCATTTCCTGTTGGCTTCCATTGCGTTAAAGATCTTTCTGTTACCTGAAAAGTTGTTTTTCCAATCTGGAATATTTCGCCTAATTGCAGCGCATCATCAGCCGCTATTCTTCTTTGATCTAGTTCCGAATTAATATCATCAACCGTTACATTATTGCCGTAAACCTCATCAATTGAACCTGACTTAATTGTGAAATCTACCGTTTGACCTTTAACAATATCAACCTCTGAAAATCTTGTGCCGTTTTGTGGAAGTGTTGTTGTATTAACTCTAGTAATCCCCATGCGGATCGAATAATTTCTTCCAATGCCTTCCATTGCTAAATCTTTCACATCTTCTAATGCAACAGTTCCCCCTTTATCCCCTGCAATTTTTACTCTTTCTTTTACTAATGTATTTTGTGGATCATCATCACTAGGTATTGAAATAACGCGCCAATTAACTCTATAAGGCGTTCCATTAACAATAGGAGAATAAACCCCGAACTCTGCATTATTCGTAAGGCTACGGGCAGAACAAAACCCCTCATCGGTCAAGCTATCGCGAGTCGGACAAGCAAAAACATCATTATTACTTTCAGGATCACCCGACGATTCATTTCCCCTCGTTCCATATTGCAAATCTGTTCCTTTTATTCTGGAGTTATTGTTAACGCTTTGACCTTTCCAATAGAAGGCAAAAGTATCTGTAAAGATTGCATCTAACGCACCTGAACCGATAAAGATTCCTTCTAAATCTGGTTTTATTAGTTCACCTTTTCCAGCCTCACCAACGGCAAACATTAATTTCACGCCTTGTTGTAATCCATGCGAAAACATCCGTGACCAAACAAGAGGAGGCGATACCAACATCCCGCCGGTTGTTCCCGTGTACTTACCGAAAATAATGGGGATAGCTTGCGCGAAGGTCGCCAACTCTGCCTGAGATTCAAAACCTCTAGTTGGTAAAAATCTTGTGCCGCCTGTTATTGAATCTAAAGTTCTTTGATCTATTGCTTGCGGTTTCTTTGGCTTTGGAGCCAATAACATTGATATACCAGTTAAAACAAGACTGACGGCAAGGTTAATAAAAAACGCTGTTACAGGATCTTTTGCCTCTATGTCTGGAATTAATTCATATCCGGCAGGTCTTGTCTTTGCTCTTTTGATTCCCTCTAATACTAGTTTTCTATATTCATCCTCAGTACATCCAATTGTTTCTATAAGTTGTTTCTCGAACGGAAGCAATACAGTTTTTTGAAGCTTTGCGCCAAACACCAATTCACTATTTTTTGATGTGGGTTGCAATACAAGATTCCTTTCTGCCATGACACCGCGAAGTTAAACCCCGTTTTATCAGGGATAAGAATAATATCTCCATCATACGCAGGCTTATCAACTCTTACCCCCCATGAATAAAGATCACGAAAGATTTTAAATTTTGACTCTTCATACCAAGACGTATCAAAAGGGGGTGTCTCAATATCTAATCGCTTTAAAACGACATAACAAAGATTAATACAATCAATTTCTCCATTTGTTCCATCAGCTCCGCGTTTATAACGTAAGCCGATTAAATCACTGCAATCTGACACCGCTACTTGTTGGCAAGTCACCGACTAACGATTTATCTAACCGTCTTTGAGGTACATCACTCCCCACAGAATCAAGAATAGTGCCGACAGATAAAGCAACACTAATTTCATCCCATTGACCGCCCATAATTCGACCATGATAAGTGTGCATAGGATTAAAAGAAGTTTTATCTGTAGGGTCTAAAATCATTACTTTTATATTGCATAACCATTTATTTTTTATAGCTTCATCAGCCCAATTTCTAGTTAATGAGTTATTAGGAAAAACAATCGAACACTCTGTCCCGTCACCATTTCTATTAACACTTACCCCAGAGAATCCAAAGGGTGCAAACGTGTAATCGTTACCAGAATATGTAATAGTTTCGTTAATAAAAAAGTTTTGAAACTTATATTGTGTCCCGTTTAAAAGTAAAAAATTACCTACTGCTATTTCCATAATTAAACCCCGATTCTTTTACGTGTATTAGGACTTGTTTGAAGCCTACGTAAAGTCATTTGTTCACCTTTTCTAGCGCCTTGTTCTGTTGCTGATCTAATACCCTGTTCAAACTGTTGAGCTGTTACATAATCAACTGCGTTAATACGTTGAACATCAAACCTTACATCTATCGCGCCAGCTCCTACAAGATTACCGCTTTCACTTCCTAGAGAATCTCCGCCCTCAAGGATGCTTGACCCTCTTGCCCCTTTTGCATATCTACGCATTGCACTATCCATTTTTGATTCTGGAATAACTAGCTCAGATTCACCCGCCTCCCCTAATAAAACTCGTTGAGGACTTGAAATAATACCGCCGTTTGCTTTGGCTCCCCCTATAGGAGCCGATGGGCCTCCTATCATTCCGCCTAATTCAGTACCAACTGACGGCCCAAATAAACTACCAATAGAACTACTAAACGCATTAAATAACGGTTGAGTTATTCCTTTTCTTATCGTTAACCTTGCTAAATCAGCAATAATACTTTGTACTAATGATTTGAATTGAAGTTTTCCAGTAGTAACAAAATTAACGAGAGTATCCTCTAAACCTTTAAACGCTTTCGTGATCGTATTACCGACCAATGAACCAAAGTCATTAAGTGTTTCGCCGAATGAATCAAGTTTTGATTTCATATTGTCGCTAAAGACTTCTTTTAATGATTTACCCGCCTCTGATGAAACTTTTTTCAAACCTTTTAAAGTCTCAACCTGTCCATCCATACTTACTGTTACTTCCTCAACCGCTGGCTTTATTGCTTTAACACCTAAAACATTTTCTACATAATCAGAAACTAAATCATTAAAAATATCATCCCTTAATTCATTAAATTCTTTGCTTTGTTTCCATTGTTGTTGAATTGGTTTTAATAATTTTGAAGGGTTCTTAAGAACTCCAAACACTCTTTCACCAAAACTATCATCTGGAATAAATTGTTTTTGTTGACTTAATGCTTTTTTTGAAGCTTGGTTTAATAAGTCTTTTCTAATTTGCTGAAATTCCCCGTCACCTTGTTTAATTTGTATTTCCCTTAAATTTCTTTGCGTTGCGAAAAGTTGATCAAAGAACCCAAGAATATTTTTTAGATTTTCAATTAACCATTTAAAAACGGGTTTTAATGCTGTTTCTATATTTTTGGCAAAGACGACCATATCATCACTAATTGCATTTAATCCATCCGTTACTACGTCAAACACTTCAGTCGTTGCCCTAACTAATGGCTCCATAAAAGGCTCAGCCGCCCCGCCTAATGCCTCGTTAAAGTCCCTTACCTTTTGCCCTAACGTATCGAAAGCCCCCGCTAAGCCCTCCGCTGCTGCCCTTGCAGCACCTTTATAACTACCTTCAACGATTCTGAGAATTTCCGCTTGCGCCTCCATTTGTCGGCCTGATTTATGCAACTCAAGAATCATTTCTCGTTGTTGCTCGGTAAATATCACACCTGAACGAGATAACGCCGTTAAGCCCCTTGTTGGATCACTTAAAGCTTTTGCTAACTGTAAAAAAGAACTTTTTAAATCAACTTGGTTTATTTGTGCTAAATCAGCCGCCGTTTCTGCTACGCGCCCATAAGAATCAAGACCAATATTTTTAAAACTGGTTAATAATGCAAAACCTTTTTGAAATGCTTTCTCATCAAATAAAGTTTCAAAACCTAGCTCGTCAGCCATTGCCCTAAGAGCTTTTGCGGCTTTCGGTGCGTCGGTACTAACGCGAGTTAATCCATTTGCTAACGTTGCAAAATCAGCTTCACGTTCTGCTAATACTGAAAAACTTGTGCTTAATGTTCTAAATACAGCTACCGCGCTACCCATCGCAACCAAAGGGGCAACCAACCCTTTGAACGACATTGCAAGGTTTTTTGCTTTACCTTGTACGCCTTGCATTGAATTGCCAAGACGTTTGATATTTTGTTGACCTTTAACATTGGCGTGAATGGTTAACCCATAATTTCCACCACCAGAACCGGGGATACCTCTAGGCATTATTTAGACCCCTGCTTATTTAATAGTTCAATTGCCGCCGCTTCCATAATTTGTAAATCCTCAAAAACAGCAACGTCATACGCATACATATTAACCAAGGCTATCACCGATGAGTAATCAAATCCTGTAACTCCACCAACCGATGTATTCCATTGCGTTTGACATCTAAGAAATAATTCAACAGCAGGCCAATTTTCGGGCCAAACTGCAAAGTCTTTTTCTACTTTTTTTTCAGGTATCTTTAAGCCTAATATTGCCGCGTCTTTTTCTCTTTCATCCTGTACGCCGCCTTTCCCCCAATACTCAACGGCGCTAATTAGTTTTTTCTTTTTGCCCCCGCAATGCTATCAAAAAAAGCTTTAGCAATTGCACCCGCAACCATTGGCACATCAAGTAATTTCTTTAAATTAGCCTTTGTAAATTTCAAAGGGTTTCCATCATCATCGTTAACAGAATCCCAACCAACCATAATTTCAGAAACTAATTCAATCTCTGTAATTGTGTTTTTTTCAATTTGCTCTCCTATTTCTTTAATTCTTGTTTGCGTTACTCTTTTAAATTCCCCATGAAATGTTTGCACAGTATGTTTTCCTAAGCCTGTAGGAATCTCTACTCGAACAGGCCATTTATAGGAGGATTTCTCATCTAAAACGAATGCCATTAATTAATACTTAGACGTATTAACAGGGTAGACCCTCGATTAAGTCAATGCAAGAGATATTTCGTTATTCCCTGCTGATGTTGGTAAAGAAACATAAGGTAAAGAAAGCATTTGTATTCCGTTTTCCTCTGTATAAGCAGGCGAGGCGATGTCAATTTGTCCGGCGGTAAAGGTAACTCTATTACCAGCGGTTTGCCCATGCTGGAACGTTAAATTTCCTGTTGCTGATCCTGTTGCAGTGGTAAAGAAGTTTTTAGCAGATAGGGCAGGCGCTTCGATTACTGCCTCACCCGCTGGCTTTCTATCTGTAACTAATACCTGTTTCGTGCCGCCTACAAATTCATTGAAGATTGTTTCGTTGTTTTGGTCATAACTAAATGATTGCAAACTTGCCGCATAAGAAAAAATTTGTAACGCTGTTGTATTTCCATTTTTGAAAATTACTGGGTCGGCTTGATTGTTATAGGTACAAGTAGGCAACGCGGTATCAGTCGGATCATTGTATATACCAATAAATGAAAATGAAATTATTGGAATTTCTGATACCGATGCTGACAATGAAAAACTTCCTCTTGCACCTGTAATTTTATGTCTAATGCCATCAATGCCAACGTAGAAAGTGCAAGAATCAAACGAGCTACTTACAGGCGCATAAGTAACAGATGTAGAACTAACAATTGTCTGAGACATTCCGCAACTTTTCATGGCTGGCCCCCATGCTGGCGCAGTTCCAGCGGCTCCACTCGCAGCTAATTCCACCTCAAACGTTAGACTGACACGCTGTTGCGCCAATAGTTGAGGATAGTTACCCAAATAGCCGCGTAACGTTTCACGCTCTACAACATCAGCCTCTAAAGGCGTAATTTCTAGGTTGCGTACTTCAATCGCATTTGCCGAACCTGTAGGAGTTGGATCTGATCCATAAGTCGATTCCAGCTTGCAAAGAATCGTTCTTAATCTTGTTAGCTTTGGCATTGCTCAATCAACTAATCTTTATACACATTATATTAACCCCTACGTCTAAGCAGTAACACTATTGACGGCTGTTCTATATCTAATTAGAAAATCCATCCCTATTACTCCCGCTGGTTGATCAGCATCTACCATCTCAAAACTTACGCTTAGGGGTTGGACATCAATACAAGTACTGTTTAGCGTTAAGTCAGCAGTCATCTTTGAATGAACTGATTCGACAATAGGATCAGCCACCTCGTCAGGAACATCACCGCGAACAATAATTGAAATTCTGACCGTTAACGACCAATCAAGTTTAGGTAAGGAAAGATTCTGTTCTGCCACATCACTAACAGGCTCTATAACTAGGGCTGGTGACTCATTCCTTGCCAAAGGTACAACGCGGCTTCTATAAATACGGCTTCCGACGTTGGTGGTATTAGCCAAACTTGTTTTAATTTGATCTAAGATATTTTCTCTTTTAGTCGTCATTAGTTTTTAGATAAAGAAATTTCGCGGGTTAATCCGTCTAATCCCGCTTCGTTTTGTCTAACCGTATAAGCTACGCCCCCTACTGTGATCGCACTACCAGCGATTAACGTTCCAAAATCTGTGTTTTTACAATGAAAAACATAATCTGTTGTCAATATTTGATCGCCTGCAATAACTGATGTTGGTGAATCCAAAATGCCATTAGCGGTTGTCCCCCCTGAAGTTGCTGAAACTCCAAAGGGGCCGCCAAACATTTCAGTTAAGTCATTAGTAAATGACACTGAACTTTTTAGTACTTAGTACCAAGTAAAGCAACAACGGCTAATGCCCCTGCGCCTGTTCCGCCTGCAACGGTTGTACTAACTTTGATGTAACGCTTAAGGTCAGAAACATTAAGAGCGATTTTTTCAACTAATGCGCTGTTTGAACCTGTTGTTGTAAACGCGCCATCAGTTACGTCTGAATAAGTACCGCCGCTTGTAGCACATTCAGTAATTTTTACCGCGTAGGTAATACCTGAGCCGCCTGCCTCAGCAGTAAGGATAAAAGCGCCTGAGCCTTCTTTTCCTTGTAAATCAATTGCGCTACCTACACCTGTAGCAGCTACAACGTCGTTGCCTAGTAATGAAACTAGAGTTGGCTTCGAGCCTAAGTTTTGAATAGTCACTTGTCAGAAGTGGGTAAAGGTTTTTTAGATTTAGGAGTTGTTTTTTTTGCCTTTGGCGCAGGCTCTTTTTTAGGAACCTCGCAAACGACTGCCTCTTTCGCCTTTCCTAAATTGATAAGTGTCATGGCATCAACAGAAGAAGCCTCAACGACTTCTCCTGTTTTAACCATTTCACCCGACAACATAAAAGTGCGAAGGGCTTCAATCTTCATTACTAAGCACCTAAGCAGAAGGAACCAGCGTGACGAATTGCAACGTCGCAATCTTGTAAAACGCGGATTCTAATTGTGCCGGATGTTGAATGAGTGTAAGGATCAGCCATTAGATCAAGACCTGACCAATAACCCATGATCAAATCAGACCAAACACCGAACCAAACGTCGCCTGCTTCGCATTGGTTAGATAGGTAAGCAGGGTATCCATTAACGGTGTTGTCACCTGTCCAAAGGAATAAACCTGAACCTGAATCCTTAGCCCTAACCTTCATGTTTCCGCGAATTGTCGCGTTAGTGATATAAGAAGCACTACCACGCAATGCGTTAGCTGTTGCGACGTCGCTTTCCATTCCTACTGCTTCCGCAAAGGTTGGGTTGTTACCAGCCGCAAAAGCTTGCCCGCCAATACCCGCAACATTGTGTAAACCAAGAGGCTCAGAAGCTACGCCGGAACCATACAAAGCAGCGCGGTCAATTTCTAGAGCTAAGACAGCAGCAAGATCAGATCTAACCATGTTTTCAACATCTATTGATGATTGAATGATTAGCTTTCTTGAAATGTCTGTAAAAGCACCAACAGTTCTAGGAACCATTGAAACTTGACCGATTGTTTGCTGACTTTCAGTAGGAGCGCCGGACTCAGCTACCCAATAAGCACTTGCGGAGCCTGTCTGTTTCGGGATAGCTAAATTTCCTTCTAAACCAGTTAGAACAGTTGCACCCGCTTGATTTAATGCGCTTGCATTTCTTAACAGGTCGATGAAATTTGCACTATCTAAAACAGTTTCAACTAAATTACCGCCCGCTGTTGCTGGAGTAGTTTTTAGATCTCTGCGAAGTACATCGTTAGGGATTGTGATACCAGCGGATGCTTTGCCACGTTTTGCAGCGGCGGCCTCTGATACTTCAATCTCAAAACTTGCAGATTCTCTAGCGCCTGCGTCATTTGGGTTAGCTAGATAGTTCATGGCTCTTAACCATGAAAAGTTTCTAACCTCTTTTTCTTCCATGCCGATGTCAGCAGCGTCAGCCTTTGGAGCTAATGCCTCTGGCTTCCACTCTTTAAGAACAGCGTCATTAAATTCGGCAATAGTGCGCTCTTCCTTAATATATGTCTCGCCAAGTTCGCCTAAGTTGTACTTAGAGGCAACGGCTTGAATCTGTTGAATCCTTGAACGCTCAGCTTTTGCCACCTTTTGAGTGTCAACTTCCGAACGCACCTCCAATGTTTCTTTGGATGTGGTCATTTGATTTTCTGTAGAACTAGGGTTTGAGGGTGCGTCAGAAGACGCTGAGTTTTTACGCTCTTGCACTATATTATCTTCTTTCTGCGTAGAAACAGTAGAATTAGTAGATCTATTTATTCCAACGGTAGGGTCAGCAGCTACAACCGCAACCGATAATTCGTAAGGCTCGATACTAGTAGCCCAAAACTCTTCTCCTCGTTGCTCCATATCTTTAACAACGTACCCAAACGAAATACCTCTAATAATCCCGTCTTTAATATCTCTATAAATAGAACTTGCAAACTCTTCTTTGCTAAACCTTACTTTTGCATAACCACGCTTGGCGGTTTCATCTATCCAAGCTTTCTGAACTACCCCAATAGGCCTGTCAAAATTATGATTGTATAAAAGAGGAGCCGAGTCGTTTAGGCGTTTAAGATCCCAATTTGCCGATTTGTGTTCTAAGATTTCCGGCCCGAAATAACGAGTAACAGGCTCTTCAGAACTAAACGGAAATTCAAGGGTTCGATCTTCTTTTTCGACCTCCCTTACATCCAACGCAAAACCACGTTGAACTAATTGGTTTTCAAAATCACGTTTCATCGTCGTTATCTTGAGTATTAGTTTCGTCTACTTTAGTCTGCTTAGGCGTATTTAGCTGAGGCTCAAAATTTAACCCTAATTGTTGTGCCATATCTATCTCATTTTTTCTAGCTGTTAAAAATTCCTCTAGATCTAAACCGCGCTCTGCCAAAACCTCCGATTGAAGTTTAAAACCGCTTGAAACTGCAAGTTGGTTGCTTTGTGTTTCTTTCATTGGGTCTACCCACCCATAGCCTTTAAACATCCACCGAGCCGATTGGTAAAGTTTCGGTTGCATTTGATAATTTGGTAATTCCAATGATCCAGATAAAACAGCAACTTCTAACCACTCTTTAAAAATTACTTCTAAGAAAACTTCCTTTAATTGATATTGAATCGCCTTAAACGCTTCCTGATCTTGTAACAAATCTAATCGACTTGAACTGTAATTTGACTGACTGCTATCTCTAGACAAGGTTGAATAACTAACACCGATACCAGCGCTTAACGCCCTTAACATTGCCCTTAAAAATGGTTCAAATTGACCAGAATTATTATCTAAATTTGGAACGTGAACGGTTTCTCCAGCCGCAAGAAAGTTCACCTGACCGGGGCTAAGGTCATACACTCTTTCACCGTCAACAACATCATCACCGTTTAGTTCACCCTCTGGACTTTGTATCCATGCGGTTTGAGCCGAGTTAATACGCTTAGAAATTATTTCTGCCTGTTCATATCCTTCTAAATGGTGCATCCGTTGGATCGCAGAGGATAACCAAGGAACCCCGCGAGTTTGTCCGGGTCTTTCAAATTTGGCTAAATGAATTACGTCTTTTGCATCAATAAAGATATGTCGTTTTTGATTAGCAGGCGTACCAACAAACAAGGTGTCCCCCGGATGTCTCAAAAATACAGCGTACTTTTTAGGTCTACCCCATTTATCGACTAATACACCCATTCGCCACTCATGGTCTTTAGGCGCTTTGCCTTGGTAATCCTCATCAACCATATCGCTCTCTAACAATTGAAGAGCTAAGGCAATAGAGCTATTACCAAATGTTTTACCTCTAATAATTCTTATAAATACTTCCCCTGATTCAACCCAGTTTGAAACCGCTGACCGACAAAGATCATTAAAACAAAGTTTTCCAGCTACGTCGCATGAATCCGCATGACTCCATTCCTCAAACGCTTTTTCAACTTGATCGTTTAAACGTTGATTGTATTTACCGCCTCGTTGTTGCCTGATTTGCGATTGCAACCTAATACCAGTACCAACAACATTGTCAGTAATTGCTCTAACTGCATTTTTGCAATAATCAACATCGCGGATTAACTGCCTTGACCTATTCCGTAGCTTTTTCAAACTACCTTTAATGTCATTATCTGCGCTGTTAGTTGATGTGACCCAACCGCTAGTAAGGCGGCTCATTTGCGCCCCTGCATAAGTACGTTGCCTAACAGGTTTTTCTATTGTCGAAGGGTTAGACCTCCACAATTCACGCCAAGCGTTTGCAATTCCCATGATTAAAACCGAACTAAAATTTGATGTGGATTACCCAGACCGTTTGCTATATCTTGCGCTTTTTGTTCTCTCTTTAATTGAAACTTATATTGACTCTCTAAAGTCATTAAATCCGATAACTCATATTTCTTAAGGCTGCGCCCTCCAATTGAATATTCCTTTACAACACCCCCACTAACTAACGTTCTAATTGCTGATTGTATTGCTTCTAAATCTTGTTGAATTTGTGACTTGTCATTAATAGCAGTTGCATTGCCTGTATAGGTAAGCGATTGCAAAATCTCTAATTGACCCGTTCCTATCTCATATTTTTCAGCGCCTTTCGATGCTTCTGATTGCCAAAAATAATCACCCGCCGTTAATGACGCTGTTGAGGTAGCGCTAATGGTGAATTGCCAACCTGTTCCGAATGCGGTTCCTGTTGCGGTATGTCCTAATGCTGCATTTGTCCGAATGTAATACTTTAACGCCCATCCATCGGTACTTTGCATAGGTTCGCCAAAGGGATCAGAAACAGCATCATCACGCCATTTAATAGTTGAGCCTGAACGAAAGCTTGCCGGAATACTCATCGCAACCCCTTACCATTTGTGAACATAACCCTGCTTAGACGTAGGTTTCTTAGAGTTTAGCGCATTTTCCTTAGTTGAATTAAGCGATTTTAAGAGTCGATTAGCAAAGATTTGATAGATTTTACCGCGAGGAAAGCGTTGATAAAGATGATTAAGGGCTGCATAGGCATAAACAGCGCAATCTAATTTTTCAACTGATTGATTCTTTTTCTGAACGTATTCCGTACCCCTCCCGTTTTTCTTTAATACTCTTCTTTCACCTGTAAATTCTTTAAAATATTCCTCGTCTGTCTGCGCGTGAAAATGCAGTTTGTCATTGAATTTTAGTCTAGCAAACAAAACGTCTTTTATCGTATCTGAACCAACCATATAAACAACAACACCCTTTTTTATTGCCCTGCCCCTGTAATTAAGATCAACCCGTGAACCGCGCCCGATTGCTGGCTTTCCTGATTGGCTACTTCCTTTGATTCCAATAACCCCTATTCCTTGACGTTGACGACAATAATTGTAAACAGATTGGGTTGCCATTCCCCCGGTATCTATGGCGCAACATTCGGCTTTTAACTTGCCGCCGTTTGGATGTTCATATTCGTTTGTCAGCAATATATCTAACCCCTCCCATACCGTCCCTTGGTTTGGATCGCCATAAATAACGTCATGCTGAATTAAATACATATTTTCCTCTGGCGCTATCCCCCACGTACTAACCTCGATACGTTCATCTTTTGTTCCTGATCCACCCTGAACGTCCACACCCATCACCAAAAATAAAACATCTTCTGGGATAGTTCCGGGCATATATTTTTCACACCGTTCTAATAACGCCTCTGCTGATAATTGTGATTGATAACTTTCGTCGAAGGTTTCAGCCATTCGGGTGTTAACCCACGTTTTAAACAAAGGGGCATCATCTTTAGACCTTAGAAATTCCTCGACAATTTCGGGCCAAGTCAGCCACCCCGCGGGAGAATATAAAGAACTCATCTGAAACCCTGCTGTTTTTCTTGTCATCGGTTTCTCTGCCCTCCATTCCCCTTTTCTTAACAGGGCGGTTTTATGTGTTTCGTCGAATCTTTCCCCGCAATGTGAACATTCATATTTAGCTGTAGACGCATCACGGTTTTCCCATTTCATTTGACTCCAAACAAGCGTTTGATATTCATTACACGCCGGACAGGGAACCCAGTAACGCCGCATATCCGACGCTAAATATTCAGATTCAACCCGACTAAAATCTTTTGTTGTTGGTGTACTCGTCATTAATATCTTTTTTCTGCTGAAAGTCGAAGTACGCTTAATTGCAAGTTCTACGGGGTCGCCTTCACTTACCCCGCCAGAGGTAGACGCATCAGCCGGATATGAATCAATCTCATCCATAAAAAGGTATCTAACCGGGGCGCTACGCAAACCCGCTGGAGAATTAGCACCAGTCAACATCAATATTCCGTTTGGATACTCTTTAATAAACATTGAATTACTTGCATCCCTTGATCTTTGCGGTGCAATCTTGGCTTTTATAACGGGCGTCTCTTCAAAGGCAGGCTCTAACCTTTGACGGCTCATCCTCTTTGTCATATCTAGCGAAGGATTAACACAAAGTATGGGAGCCGGACAATGATCAATCGTATAAAGCAAAAAGTTAATTCCGGATTCACTCTTGCCTGTTTGCGCTCCGAACATCATTACAACCCTTTGAACATCGGTATTCGTCACCGATAAACAATCCATAGGCTCTTTTAAATATGGCGTTCTACTTGTTCGCCACGGCCCCGGTTCGCTTGAGCCTTTACTAGAAAGTCTTCTGTGTTTATCGCTCCAGTCGCTAACCGTCATCGGTTTGGGTGGAATAATGCCCTCTATAAATCCTTTCTGGAATGGGTTCATGCTGCCTCTACAAATCTTTCTAAACAACTATGAATTTCTTGACGCATAACTGAATCAATAGCCGTAGGGTCGGTTTCACTAGCGAATAAATTGCTAACCCGATCAGGTAGCGTCAAAAATGCTTCTCGTATCGCAACAGCCATTTCAAAACTTTTCTTTTCAACTTCCTTTGCACTTATCAATTCTCTCTTTTGTTGCTCTACCTGTATCCTTGCTAATTCTGCTGTATAGAACTCTTTCTTCGCACGTGAAATATTGAAATCGGGTATCTCATCCGCTGCCATTTCCTGAACTTGTTTCTTTAGTTCCTTTTTCGTCTGAGCTGTAATTGGTTTAGGAGCTGGAACACTATTTTGATCCCATAATCTCATCGCCTCATCTTTGTTAAGTAACTCCCGCCCGTTCACCTTAACAATTGCGTCCTTTAAAATTCCCGTTTGCCTTCTCTGCGAAACCGCTGACCTACTAACGCCTTTCAGCTTTGCTAAGTCTGCAAAAGTAATAAACATTTAGCCTATTTGTTAAGTCCCTACGCCTACATAGTAAACCAACTTGCGAAGTTGTTAAGGTCGTCAAATTTTCCACGCTAAAAAAATATCGAGCCCTTCGGACGACC
>VTLG01001783.1_pt1 | contig 32533 bp, 39 predicted proteins | sample 4694571 | NCBI WGS metagenome assembly VTLG01 (sample SAMN12604809, study PRJNA352737) | marine metagenome | biome: ENVO:00000447; feature: ENVO:00000209|ENVO:00000569|ENVO:01000036; material: ENVO:00002151; isolation source: viral sequences binned using virsorter ...
TTGCTGGTACTGGTGTTACTAAGGTCTATGACGACGCTGCAAACACTTATACATTATCTGTTACTCAAGTCGATATCAATTCTGATAACGTTACTGAAGGTAGCACTAACCTCTTTACTACTGCTGCTAGGACACGTACTCACTTCACCTACGGCACTGGTATTACTCATTCTTCTGGCACTCTTTCTGTAACACAGGGAGACATTGACACTGACAATGTAACAGAAGGAAGCACAAATCTGTTTACAACTGCTGCTCGCACAAGGACTCACTTTACATACGGCACAGGTATCACACACAGCAGTGGCACATTGTCTGTCACACAGGCTGATATAGACACCGATAATGTAACAGAAGGTAGCACTAACCTGTTTACCACTGCTGCAAGGACTCGTGGTCATGTATCTGCTAGTGGAGATTTAGCATACAACTCAAGCACTGGTGTATTCAGTATAACCAAGTCTTCTAAGGCAGACTTAGATGTAGATCACCTCATCACATTGAGTGGTGTATCTGCTGCATCTGATAACCTTGGCACTTTCACTGGCACAACTATTGCTGATGATGAGACTACTAAGGGTGCATTACAAGACCTTGAGACTGCTGTAGAAACAAAACTTGCATCCTCTGCTGTTAGTGCATTCGGTGCAACTCTAGTAGATGACGCTGACGCTGCTACTGCCAGATCCACATTAGGATTAGGCACTGCTGCTACTACTGCCTCTGGTGATTATGCTACTGCCGCACAAGGTACTACTGCTGACAACGCACTCGCTGCGTCTGCTGTAAGCACTTTCGGTGGCACTCTGATTGATGACGCAGACGCTGCTGCTGCAAGGACAACTCTTGGACTTGGCACTGCTGCTGTTTCTGCTACAGGAGACTTCGCTACTGCTGCACAAGGTGCAACTGCTGACGCAGCAGCACCATTAGCATCTCCTACACTGACAGGTACACCAGCTGCACCTACTGCTGCTCAAGCAACTAACACAACACAGATTGCTACCACAGCATTTGTCCAGTCTAATTTGACTGCTGCATTACTTCGCACTGCTCTTGGTATTGTATCAGCAGCAAACGATGGTGCTTCTGGTCTTGCATCTGGAGAGATGTATTTCAATACCACGTCTAACACCTACGTACTTGTAGCATAATGGCATCACCAAATACCAAAGCTGAATTAAAAGAATATGCTTTACGCAGGTTAGGTAAACCTGTCCTAGAGATCAATGTCTCTGATGATCAATGCGATGACGCAATTGATTACACTATTCAGAAATTCCAACAGTATCATTACGATGGTATGGAAAGGGTTTATCTTAAGCATAAGATTACCCAGGATAATATTGATAGAGCAAAGGCAGATCAAGATACTGCATCTACCTCATCTGCTGGAAATGATGCATGGCAGGAAGGTAATACTTACATAGAAATACCACAACATATACATTCTGTTGAAGGAATTTTCTCCTTCACTGATAAAGGTACTGCAAACATGTTTGATATTAGATATCAAATGCGTTTGAATGACTTGTATGACTTTACGTCTACACAGTTTTATCATTATTACATGATACAACAACACTTGGGAACTATTGATTTCTTATTAGAAGGAATCAAACCTACTCGTTTCTCAGCAGTTCAAGATAGATTATATCTTGACTTTGATTGGACAACTGATGCTCTAGTTGATACTTTTATTGTTATCAAAGCATGGAGAGCACTAGACCCAACCACATGGACTGAGATATACAATCAGATGTGGGTAAAGGACTACACTGCTGCTAAGATTAAGAAGCAGTGGGGTCAGAATATGACCAAATTCCAAAACGTCCAGATGCCTGGCGGTGTTACTCTCAACGGAGAGATGATATATAACGATGCTGTCCAAGAGATTAAAGAACTTGAAGAGCAGCTTCGCACCGTTTGGGAGACTCCACCACTAGACATGATAGGATAAATGGCAACTAACACTTATTTCACTCAAGGTACAACTGGTGAGCAAGACCTTCATGAGTCTCTTGTCACTGAGCAAATTAAGATGTTCGGCAAGAATGTATATTACATCCCTCGTACACTGGTCAAAACTGACAGTGTTTTTGGTGAAGATACTATGTCTAAGTTTGAGGGAGCGTTTGAAATCGAAGCGTATATAGAAGATAACACTGGGTTCCGTGGTGACGGAGACATGTTTAGTAAGTTTGGTGTTCAGATATCAGACCAAGCAACCTTTGTTGTATCACGTACAAGATTTACTGCTGCTGTAGATGACAATGCAGAATTGATTGTTGAGGGTAGACCTAACGAGGGAGACCTTGTATACTTCCCTATGGCAAATAAGATATTTGAGATACAATTTGTTGAGTATGAAGTACCATTTTTCACGTTGGGTAAACAGTATACTTGGGGACTACGATGTGAACTCTTCCAGTACAGCGACGAAGACTTCGAGACTGGAATTACAGCGGTTGATGCAGTTGAGGTCAACTATGCCAATGCAATAAGTGTTAACGTTGCTGAGGGTGGTAGTGGAGACTATGTTGCTGAGGAGATTGTTACAGGTGGTAACTCTAATGTAACTGCCACAGTCAAGTCTTGGAATAGTGCCACACGTCAGTTGGTTGTATACAACAGGTCTGGAATCTTTAGTATACCTGAGACTATTACTGGTGATACATCTAGTGCTGCATGGACAAGTGCTACATATAACACCATAAATAATCAAAATGATGGCATTGATGCTAACTTCGTTATTGAAACACAGGCAGATGGTATCATTGACTTCACTCAGGGTAATCCCTTTGGTGAATTTGGAAATAAAGGAAGTAGTATCTAATGTTAGGCACCTATTCATATCACGAAATTATCAAGAAGACAGTTGTCGGATTTGGTACTCTGTTCAATAATATTGAATTGCGTCGTATAACCTCAGGCAAGACAGAGGTTATGAAAGTTCCTTTGGCATATGGTCCAAAGCAAAAGTTTTTAGCTAGAATAAATCAGATAGGTCTTAACAAGACTTCAGTCCAGATTACATTACCTCGTATATCATTTGAGATACAAGGGTTTAATTATGATGCGACACGTAAGGTTTCACCTACCCAGAAGGTAAGGAAGACGCAGGGAGACAAGAGTGTTAAACAAGCATTCATGCCTGTCCCTTACAATCTGAATTTTGAATTAGCTATTATGGCGAAGAATCAAGATGATGGACTTCAGATTCTTGAGCAGATTCTTCCCGTCTTTCAACCATCCTTTAACATCACCATGAATTTGGTTGATGTATTAGGAGAGAAGAGAGACTATCCTATTACTCTTACATCTATCGATTATGAAGATGTATATGAGGGTGACTTCGATACACGTAGGACATTAGTCTATACGTTGCAGTTTGTTGCGAAGACATATCTATACGGACCTGTTACCGACTCCTCAGTCGTTAAGAAGGTACAAGTGGATTACTCTACAAAACTTGATAAGACTGCACCACGTGAAGTTCGTTATACAGTTGAACCTGATCCAGTTAATGCAGGTCCAGATGATGATTTCGGATTCAGTGAAATGACTTCTAACTTCGTTGATGCTAAAGATTGGAATCCAGTGACGGGACAAGATGAGTAAAACATATGATGGTATTGAGGAGGCTTTAGATGTCGAAACCTCTATCGTTCCTAAAACGGACGGTAAAATGGATATCGTTCCAACGTCAACTAAAGATCAGCTCAAGAAGGATTATGAGTACACGAGGGGTAATCTATACTCCCTTATCGAAAAGGGTCAAGAAGCGGTTGATGGAATCTTGGAAGTCGCTCAAAGCAGTGATCAACCAAGAGCATACGAAGTAGCAGGACAACTCATTAAACATGTAGGAGATGTTGCTGACAAACTCGTAGACCTTCAAAAGAAGGTAACAGACATTGAATCACCTAAGGGTGGCACAACAAAAGAAGTAACTAACAACACCATGTTTGTTGGTAGTACAGCAGAACTTGCGAAGTTTCTAAAACAAAAGCAAGATAAATAATCTAGTATAAGGTATCTTAAACCATGTCGGTATTAAATGTAATTGACACACAGACAATCAGTGCATCTGGTACTGGCTATATTGTAGTCAAGTCTGGTGTCCTAAGAGTCTATAGTGCAAGTGCATCTACCATAAAGATTGATGCTGGACCTGCAATCACACTTGCAGCAGCAACACCTGAGTTGATCTCTTGCGGAAAACCAAAGTCTTCAAGGATTAAGGCAGCAACTGATGCTGCTGCTATGGTAGTAACCGTGGATCACGGTGGTACACCAGCACACACGTTTGCAGTAGGAGATTATATTGCTACTGTTGATGGTGGTGACACTGATGGATTTACTTCTGACTTTGAGTCAGCAGCATCATCAGGTAAGAAAGTAACTGCAATCTCAGATACTACTATTACAACAGACTATAATTCAGGTGGTGCTTCTGCTGACTATGCAGTATCAAGTGCTGATGTCATTGCTGGCACATTACCACAAATACAGAGAGCAGTCTTGCTTACTGCTGGTGGTGCTGACGTTGTAGTAGAACAAGTCCAAATCGTTGGTGGGTAACATGCTATCATTTAAAGAACAACAAGCAGAATCATTCATTACCGAGGAGTGGAACAGTGCAGCGATTGACGTTGCTGCTGATTACTTCCTAGATGAAGGTATCAATGAAGAAGGTATTGACCTCATCGTTGAGGAAGTCGGACTAGAAGATTTTGTTGAGTATATACTCGACCCTCCATCTGAAGATTTGATGGAAGAAAGGTCTGCCAAGAGAGCCGCTGCCAGTGCTCCCTCATATGAGAAGGTAAAGGCAAAGGTTGACTCTGGAGATGCTGCAAGGAAGAAAGCAGGTAAGGGTGAATATGCCAAGACTGCTGCTGCCAAGCGTAACTATGGAGACGAGGATAATACAAACTATGATGACAAACCAGCTGCCAAGAAGAAGACAGTTGCTAAAGCAAAGACTGCTCCTAAGCCAAAGGCAAAACCTAAGGTTGTTGAGATCAAGAAAAAGGTTGAGAAGTCAGTCCCCAAAGCTAAGGCTGCACAACCTGATAAGAAAGCAACTAAGAAAGGTCTCCTCAGTAAGATTGGTGACACTGTTAAGAAAGGTGTCGAAAGACATCAGAAAGCAGTAAGTGATACCAAAGCAGCATATAAGAAGCAACGTGCTAAGGGTAAGGTACCTGAGAAACGTGCTAAGGAATTTGCAGCAGGTGTTAAATCTGGTGTGAAGACTGCTGTTAAGTTTGCTAAGGATGTCAAGAAGACTGTATCTGAGGAAGCATACGATCATTACAAGGATGCTACTTTAGAAAGAAGGAGAGTTCAATCCTATAAGGATAGCAAGCCTTCTACTGGAGCAACTGCTCGTAAAGATGACAAAGAGAAGAGCAGAAAGGCATTCCAAAATGTTGTCAAGAACCTTAAAGCACGGTATGGAGATGATTCAGTTTTGACTAATAAGACTAATGAGTCAGTAGATTTACAAGAGTTATCTTCTGACACCCTACGGTCAGCATCCCAAGCTGCTGATAAGGATAGAGGAAAGAAAGCAGCTGCTGGAGACAGAGAAGGTGCTAAGAAGAGAGTTGCGCAAGCATCTAAATTCTATTCTGCATCTGCTGCTAAGAGGAAAGAAGAAGGCAAAACTGGTGCTAATTACTCTGAAGAGTATGAAGTAACTAATGCTGACAAGAAGGGTAACACCCCTGCATATCAAGCATATAAGGCAGGTAAGAAGAATGCCAAGACAGGCAAACCTCTATACAAAGCTGCTGCTCATATGAAGGAAGGTGCTGCTACTGCTGAGGCTGCTAAGAAAGAAGCAGTACTTAAGAGTAAAGAAGACAAGAAAGTCGCTGAAAAGAAAGCACTCCGTAAAGAAAGTGAGTGTAAGGAAGGTAATGGGTATTGGGACTACCATGAGAAGGAAGGATTGAAGAGATTCACTGACTTCATTCAAGAAGGTAACCCGACCACTCGCATGATGAGTAAATCATCATCGCAGCAGACTGGAAACATCAGTGCTGACAGGGGGTCAGACGTAAAAAAGAATCGTGAGTCCCGTAAGGGGCTCGAAAAAGACCTCAAGAAGAAAGGAATAGGGTACAAGAAAGGTACTGGTGAATACAAATATGACGATGGGTCCAAGGGACGTGAAGTTTCGTATCAAACTTCCCCTGCCAAGGGCATGTCGAAGCGAAAGTTTGGTAAAGTAATGAGACGACTTGGGAGGAAGCACGGTCAAGAATCCGTAATCACTAAAGATAAGAACAAACCAGCACGTTTACATGACACTGAGTCTAAGAAACCAGGTAAGTCAGTAAACATTGGTAAAACCAAGCCTGGTAAGCATCCTGACGGTGCTGGAGAAACCTCTGGTACTAAGGTAAGGAGCAACAAACTATCCAAGAAAACCAACAAACCAAGTTATCATTATGGCTGAAGAAAGACGCAAAGTATGTAAGTATTGTGGACTAACGCCACCTCACGGACACCCACGCCCTTATACATACATAGAGAAACACGAAAGAAACTGTCCAAAAAACCCAGATGTAAAGCCATGAACTGCGTAAAGAAACAATTTGATAAAGTTGTAGAGTGGGACAAGGCTCTAATCAAGAAGATGCAGACTAGGTTTGGTTGGACTGACTACCAGGTAGTCTGTTTATCTTTCGCAAAAGGGTTTATTATCGGAGCAATACTTTTATAGTGGACGAGGCCCAGAGAAAGGATTTAAGGAAGACGGCTAAGAGACTTATTAAGGTAGCAAAGAAACATCCAAAATGGTATTCCAAAGAGGATGTTAGATACGCTAAACTTATTAAGAAACAAAACAAAAAACCTAAGGAACCCCCGAATGACTGACGACGACCAATGCCATTTATCGTGTGAAGTAGACGACATACGTGTAATGCACAAGGCACTTACTGCCTTTCGTAGCCAATATGGAATGCCCAAGGAAGAATTAGAAAGAGCTGCATCACTCTGTGATATATTTTCACGGTTGGAATTGGATGTTCTCTTAGAGAAAACCACATGTGTTGACTAGCACATCATGTGTTGGCCTCACTCATAGTAATACGTTATAATACCTATTAGGAAAATAAATATTACTATATTAAGAGGCTACGAAAAATGTCCCATTATACTGTTGGATATTTGGATGAGACACGTCATCATCGGGATATCTGTGTAATCGCATCAGATTCCTACGAGGCGAGAAGTATTGCAGTAGAAGATATTCCATATCTACACGACCATCCTAATTCAATCGATTGTATCTTAGTCGAAGGGAGCAAGTTTGGTGTCGTCAGATAGTATTGTCTGGTCGGTCAACATCATGCTAGGCATTCTACTCATCGGAGTAGGGGTTGCTATCGTATACATATTTAAGTATGACGATTGGTACCCAAATGGGCAAGATGACACCACCGTCTCGGAAGAGTTGCTACAACTTCCGAGTCACGGAAGTAACTAAAGTAGTTGATGGAGATACCATTGACGTAGTAATAGACTTAGGATTTGATATCTATAAGCACGAACGTGTTCGTATAGCAGGTATCGATACTCCTGAGAAGAGGACAAGAGATTTAGAAGAGAAAGCACTAGGTATAGATGCAACTAACTGGATGAAGTATACCCTAGAGGATACTATTGCAGGAGAGAATGAACTTACTATTCGTACTGAACTTAAAGGTGGTATGGGTAAGTATGGTCGTCTTCTTGGTTGGTTATATGTTGGTGACTCAGAGATATCACTCAACGAACAGATGATCGAAGAAGGATATGCTTGGGAATACGATGGTGGCACTAAGAATAAGAATTTCGCAGAGCTAAGAGAGATTAGATATCAGCATGGTACATTGGAACCTGAAGAGGGTGACCCATTACCAGAAGTTATTAGTGATTCAGATATTGAGGTAGCACCAGATGCACCAGAAAACAATAGAGGTCCACTAAATAGTGCTGCTAATATGCCAGGTCTTTATTGACATGGAATTAAACGATGCTAATGTAATAGAAGTACTCACTGAGATACAACCATACATCGAAGCTGATGGTGGTTTCTTAGAGTATGTTGAGCACGAGGAAGGTTACGTCAAGGTAAGACTTGGTGGTGCTTGTTCTACTTGTGCCATGAGTTCTATGACATTGAAGCAAGGTATAGAACGTAAACTGATGGAAGAGATTCCTGATGTTAAAGGAGTAGTGCAAGTATTATAATGGCTGAAAAGCAAGAGATATATCTAGGTAACCCCAATCTCAAACGGGCTAACGTAGCAACAAACTTCTCCCCTGATGAGGTGCAGGAGTTTATCAAATGCCAACAGAATCCTGTTTATTTTATTCGTAACTATATCAAGATCGTTAACCTCGATCAGGGTATAGTTAATTTTGACTTGTACGATTTCCAAGAAGACATGGTAAATCGTTTTCATGACCATAGATTTAACATAGCAAAGCTACCACGTCAGTCTGGTAAGTCTACAGTGGTTACAGCATATCTTCTTTGGTATGCAATCTTTAATGATAACGTTAACATTGCAATCCTTGCTAACAAAGCAGCGACTGCAAGGGAGATGTTAGGAAGACTACAACTTTCATATGAGAACCTACCCAAATGGTTACAGCAAGGTGTTGTCAACTGGAACAGGGGAAGTCTTGAATTAGAAAATGGTAGTAAAATCTTAGCAGCATCTACTTCTGCTAGTGCTGTCCGAGGTATGTCATTCAACATCATCTTCCTTGATGAGTTTGCATTCATTCCTACTCATATAGCAGATGAGTTCTTCTCCTCTGTATATCCTACTATATCTTCTGGTAAATCTACTAAGGTTATAATCATATCTACCCCCAAGGGTATGAATATGTTCTATAAACTGTGGCATGACGCAGAGAAAGGACAGAATGAATACACTACAACAGAGGTACACTGGCAACAGGTACCAGGTAGAGATGCTGCATGGAAAGAGCAGACGATTAAGAATACCTCAGAGGAGCAGTTTAACCAAGAATTTGAGTGCGAATTCCTAGGGTCAGTTAATACTCTTATTTCATCTACTAAGTTAAAGACATTAGTATATGAGGAACCTATTAGTAAGAATGCAGGACTGTCAATCTATGAGGAACCAGAGGAAGGACACACCTATCACATCTGTGTTGACGTAGCAAGAGGTCTAACTAAGGATTACTCTGCATTTACAGTGGTAGACACCACTTCAATACCCTATCAGTTGGTAGGAAAATATAGAAATAATACAATTAAACCATTACTCTTCCCTAATATCATTCATCAGGTAGCGACTTCATATAACCAGGCGTATGTGATGATAGAAGTTAATGATATTGGTGGACAAGTAGCAGACATCATGCAGTTTGACCTAGAGTATGAGAATCTACTCATGTGTGCTATGAGAGGTAGAGCAGGTCAGGTTGTAGGACAAGGATTTAGTGGCACTAAGGTGCAACTAGGTGTGAAGATGAGCACTACTGTTAAGAAGACAGGGTGTGCTAACATGAAACAGTTGATTGAGGATGACAAACTTATCTTCAAAGACTATGATATAATGGCAGAGTTGACCACATTCATACAGAGAGGTCAGGCATGGGAAGCAGAGGAAGGATGTAATGACGACCTTGCTATGTGTCTGGTTATCTTTAGTTGGTTAGCAACTACTGATTACTTCAGGGAGATTCATGATGATGATGTCAGGACTAGAATGTACCTAGAGCAGAAGGAAGGCATTGAAGCTGATATGGCTCCATTTGGATTCATAGATGATGGTATAGGTATTGAGCAAACCTTTGTCGATGATGAAGGTGGTGTATGGCAGTCTGAAGATGATAACCCCAGACGTGGTGCTGATGAGTATGGTGACAGATCTTATATGTGGGACTATAATTACTAATGATTTTTTGGATTGGATTCTTTGTTATGTTTTTCAACGAGGGCTTCGTTATGATGAGGCACGTATCACCTTGGTTTGGAAAGCAAAGAGATAAAATTATGAAGAGGTTAGGTGACAAGATGTGGTGGAGACTACATGGCACCTTAGATTATACCTGGATGATACTCGTAGGTCTTGGTTTAATACTGAACCCCAATAGATTATTTCACATAGCAGTATTAGCAACCTTTTGGGGTGGTTCATTTGCAATATTCTATGCACCAAGATGGATAAAGAAATGGATGAGAGATGAGTAATGGATTTAGAGAAGCAGGTAAAGTTAGAGCATCTGCTATTTAAGGAAAGAGAGTGTAGGATATGTGGGGAAGAGAAGAATCTGATAGATGATTACTATCTTACCCGTAAAGATAGGGGTGACCTCCCGTCTGCTTATGCATATGAATGTAAGTTATGCACGATTAAGCGTATCTTGAAGAGCAGAAAGGAAAAGATGAAGAGTAAACCTTTTACAGATTGGATGTATCCAGACTGGTAGTGTTCCTGTATTGTTTCCCCAGTGAAATAACACAAAACAATAAATAATTTCAGCATCCGATTTGGAATACTACCTAGGAGATTTAACAGATGGCATCCACACAACTTTCACCAGGGGTTGTCGTTCTAGAAAGAGATCTGACCAACGTTATTAATAGCACTGTAGATAACATTGCTGCTATTGTTGGCTCTTTCGAGAAGGGACCCGTAGAGGAGGTTCAAACTGTAACTAGCGAGAAAGAATTACTCGCCATTTATGGTAAACCTACCGAATATAACTTTGAGTATTGGTTTAGCGCAGCGCAATTCTTACTTTACGGAGGCACCGTAAAGATTGTCCGTGCTGATAATGCTTCACTCAAGAATGCTATCGACACAGCACAGTATACAGAGACTACTTTCAGTGGGTCTGATACTACTTTGACTGTTGATTCCACTACAGACTTCGACGTTGCTGATGTATTATACATCGACGCTGAATTAATGGTTGTCCAGAGTGTATCTGGTAACGACGTTGTGGTTCAACGTGGACAACTAGCAACTGCTGCTGTATCTCACGCTCCTGCTTCTAAGGTTACTCTTATTGAAGCTGCGGGAACATCCTCAACAATTAACGAGGGTAGCACATTCCTTGCTGGAGACACAACTCTAACAGTTACATCTGCTACTGCACTTGCAGCAGGTACTAACGCTTACATCAGAATTGACGATGAGTACCTAAGGGTTACTGGTATTTCTGGTAATGACCTAACGGTTACTAGAGCACAACTCGGATCTACTGCTGCTTCTCATACTGATGGATCTACAGTAACACTCACAACAGTTACTGTTGATAAGACATCTATCAACGAGAGAACTTCTACTGGTATTACAGCACCTCTAATTAAGAATGCTGACATCTATGAGTCTTCAATCGAATCCGCTGCTAACGACTGGAAATGGGCAGGTAAAACTGCTGGTATCCACGGTAACAGTCTAAGGGTTGTTGTAACGGATGCTGGTGCAGACCAAGTATTATATCTTGCACAACCAACCTCCGCTGAGTGGAGATTTGTTAACAACGCTGAGGTTTCTTACTCTGCTGCTAACATCTACGGTCGTGTATACTCCTATACCGTTAAGGTTAAATTCCAAGACAACGCACAGTTGATTGGTAAGTTTGAAAAAGACAACTATATCACTGCTGTTAGTGGTGGTGTTACTGGTCGTGTTGTAGCATACGATGAAACGCTACGCATTGCTGAAGTAACAATCGACTCTACTTCTTCTGACGTATTAGAAGTTGGCGATACTGTAACTGAGTTGGCAAATAACTCTAACACACCTGGCTCTGCCACTGGTGATGCTGGTGTTATTGAAAGCATCCAACGTGAAGCACGTATTGCACTTAACCAAGGGTCACCTCAATTCCAAGCAAACCAGACAGTTACTGATGCTGACGCAAACGTCCCTAGCATCGCTAACGTTGAGTCTGATTATGACACACGTCTCTATGGACCTGGTCAGTATTGGAAAAACATTGCTCCACGTCCTACTACATCTTCTTGGTGTAATGACCGTGGTGGTTATAACGACCTTCTTCACGTCTTAGTCCTTGATGGAGACGGAAAACTAACAGGTACTCCAGGCGCACTCCTTGAGAAGCATCTCAATGTTTCTAAGGCAAATGATGCTCGCTCACCACAAGGTGACAACCTGTATTACAAGGACGTTATTAAGACTTTCTCACAATACCTCTATTGGGGTAGTCATGAGGCATCTGCAATCTATGATAAGGATCCAAACGCTACTGGTACTTGGGGTTCCTCAGGTATTAACCGTGAATTTGACTTAGTTAAGTCATCTGCTGCGCTTAATAACCTAGATGATCCTAACGGCACTAACGTTTTATCACTTCCTTTAGTCGGCACAACTAATCAGGCAACCGCACGTTACTCTTTACAGGGTGGTGTAGATGGTTACACGATTTCAAGGCCAGACATCCTAGGTGCATATGATTTATTCAATGATGCTGAGACTGTAGACCTAGACTACATCCTCATGGGACCTGGCATGCAATCTCTTGGAGATACCATTGCTAAGGCACAGCATCTAATCAGTATTGCTAACACACGTAAGGATTGCATGGCATTTATTTCGCCATATCGTCCTGATGTTGTTGGACAACCTAAGGTTCTTGACATAGTTAACAAGGTAGTTGAATTCTATGAGCAGCTAAACAGCTCTTCATATGTTGTATTCGATAACAACTACAAGTACATCTATGACAAGTACAATGATGTCTATCGTTACGTCCCATGTAACGCTGATATTGCAGGTCTAACACTAAGCACAACTCTTAACCAAGAGCCTTGGTATTCACCTGCTGGATTCAACCGTGGACAACTCCGTAACGCAATTAAACTTGCTTACTCTCCACTGAAGGATCACAGAGACAGACTATATGCAGCAAGGGTTAACCCTGTAGTTGCATTCCCAGGACAGGGTATCATTCTATTCGGTGACAAGACTGGACTAGGATTCCAGAGTGCATTCGATAGGATTAACGTCCGTCGCTTATTCCTCGTTATTGAGGAAGCAATTTCAGAGGCAGCAAAGACTCAACTCTTTGAATTGAATGACGAGTTTACTCGCTCACAGTTTAAGAACATCGTTGAGCCATACCTCCGCAGTGTGCAATCACGTCGTGGTATCGTTGACTTCCTAGTTGTTTGCGATAGTAGCAACAACCCAGCAGAGAGTATCGACCGTGGAGAATTCTACGCAGAGATATTCGTGAAGCCAACACGCTCTATCAACTTCATCACACTAACCTTTACCGCTACTAGAACTGGTTCTAGCTTCGGTGAAATCGTATCGTAATGAGTAAACCCGTGCCACGTCTTCGTGGTCAATTTTATCCGTAAAGGAGTATAAACAATGGCTGATTTTAAGAGTCCAGTTCAGGGGAGCAAGCCCAGTATAGTAGATACTACTATTACGGACTTCCGAGCTGCTATCAGGGATCTCGCAAGACCTAATCTGTTCCAAGTGGAAATGGCTTGGCCCGAGATCCTCCAGTCAAGTGCTGGAACTGGTAAATCTGGAGCAAAATTAGGATCACAAGATCTACAAACACAAGAAGGCGCAAGTAGAGACCCTAGTGGAAACTCACCTGCCGAAGCAGCATTAACAGCAGGATACCTAATCAAAGCAGCAAACATACCTGCTGCTACGGTTGGAGTTATCGAAGTACCCTACCGTGGTAGGACACTTAAGATTGCTGGAGACCGCACATTCGAGCCATGGACAATCACCGTGCTTAACGATGATAACTTCTCCATTCGCTCTAAGTTTGAAGAGTGGTCTACTAAGATTCAAGCACTTCAACAGAATAGACAATCCGCTAAAACCATTGCAGCATACCAAGGTAGTGCTAGAGTGGTTCAAGTTGGAAGAGATTCTCAACCTAGCAAGGTGTATATCATGAAGGACATTTGGCCTTCCAATATCTCAGCAATTGATCTTGCTTGGGATAGCAATGATACACCTGAAGAATACACTGTAGAGCTACAAGTCCAGTACTGGACATGGGGCACTGCTGAGGATGTATTCCATGGCAAGGATGAGGACTAGACAGTCCGTCTTTATAATGCTATAATAAAGCGTTATAAATATTTCTTGACAAGCAGGATTAAATTGAATGTCACAGCTATTTGGTTATTCACTTGACCGAAAGAAGGGGAAATCCTTATCTAAGGGCCCCTCTTTCGTGCATAAAGATTCCGATGATGCCGCCAGTCCTATTTCGGCTGGCGGTTATTTTGGTCAGTACGTTGACCTCGGAGATGCCGCCAATAAAGCGAGTGAAGTAGATTTAGTAGGTAGATATCGTGAGATGTCTATCCATCCAGAGTGCGATATGGCAGTTAACGATATCGTTAACGAAGCTATAGCAGGAGATTTAGATGATCATCCAGTAGATCTTGAATTAACAAACCTACAGGTAAGTGATCAGTTAAAGAAAAGAATACGAGAAGAGTTCGAGAATGTCTTGACTCTTCTCGATTTTGATAGAAAGGCATACGATATTTTCCGTAGATGGTATATCGATGGAAGACTTTTCTATCATAAGATGATTGACCCAGAGGATCCTAAGCGGGGTATCACTGAGTTAAGATACATCGACCCACGTAAGATTAAGAAAGTAATCGAATTTGAGAAGCAAGACCGTGGTATATCACCTAGTGATCCATCACAGTCTACTTTTGTACCTAAGTCAGTAGAATATTATATCTACTCACCTAAAGGACTGAAGGGCTATGAGAATCGTGGTATTAAAATTGCACCTGACGCAGTAACTTTTGTCCACTCAGGACAATTAGATATGCAGCGCAACCATGTGCTATCACATCTACACAAAGCAATTAAAGCACTCAATCAACTCCGTATGATTGAGGATAGTCTGGTTATATACAGATTGTCTCGTGCTCCAGAGCGTAGAATATTCTATATTGATGTAGGTAACTTACCTAAGCAGAAAGCAGAGCAATACCTTAAAGAGGTTATGTCTCGCTATAGGAATAAGTTAGTATACAATGCTGACACTGGAGAGATTAGAGACGATAAGAAATTCATGTCGATGCTAGAGGACTTCTGGCTTCCTAGACGTGAAGGTGGTAGAGGCACAGAAATCACCACATTACCAGGCGGACAGAATTTGGGAGAGTTGGAAGACGTTAAGTACTTCCAGAAGAAACTTTATCGCTCTCTTAATGTACCTGAGTCACGACTAGAATCTGATAGCTCCTTTAATGTAGGAAGAAGCGCAGAGATTACACGTGATGAGGTTAAATTCCAGAAGTTTGTAGTCAGACTTCGTAAGAAGTTTGGTGACCTATTCAATGACCTACTGAAGACTCAGTTGGTTCTCACTGGTGTATTAACTGTTGAGGAATGGGACGAGTATAAGGAACACATCCAGTATGATTTTGTTGCTGACAACTACTTTAGTGAGTTGAAAGAGCAAGAGATTATGAATGAGCGCATGGCTCTTGTCGCTCAGATGGATCCCTTTGCTGGTAAATACTTCTCATTAGAGTATATGCGTCGTCAGATCCTTAAACAGACTGACCAAGAGTTCCAGGACATCCAAAAAGAAATGGATGAGGAGATTGCCGCTGGCAAACTTGTAGATCCTGTGAAGATGCAGCAACTGGAAATTGAACAGATGGAGATGTCTCTTATACCTCCAGAGCCTGAACCTGAGGAGCCCTCAATGACTCCGCAGGATTACAAAAAAGGAGAAATCTAAATAGTAATATTGATATATAAGTATTATGCCTACTCAAGTTGCGAAAGATATTGTTAATGCCTTATTTGCAGGTCAAAAAGACCTGTCTGATTATGTGGTTCAGGGTATGAATGCGAAAGCATTAGATGCCATTGATGCGCAGAAACAGGAAGTAGGTAAGAAAATATTTCAACCACAGGCAGACGGTCCTGAAAATACCGAACAGCCTGAGGATGCAGAAGCACCCACAGCTGAAACAGAAACCGAATCCGAGGAGACTCCAGATGAAACTGATAAGGGAGGAGATTGAAACCGCTAAAGTAACAATCACCGAAGGTAAGAATGGCAAGAAGAGTCATTTTATCGAGGGTGTGTTCCTTCAGGGTGCAATCAAAAACCGCAACGGTCGGATGTATCCTATCGAGACGTTACAGCGGGAAACAGCAAATTATAATGCGAAATACATTAAAGCTGGTAGAGCATTAGGAGAATTGGGTCACCCCGATGGTCCTACTATTAACTTAGACCGTGTATCGCATCTAATAACATCACTCCAGCAAGAGGGTGATAATTTTGTAGGAAAAGCGAGACTATTGGAAACTCCAATGGGTCAAATCGCTAAAAGTTTAATTGACGAAGGAGTAAAACTGGGTGTTTCATCCCGTGGTCTTGGGTCAATTAGAGGGTCAATTAGAGAAGAGCGAGGAGTCAAGATCGTTTGCGATGACTTCATGCTTGCCACTGCTGCGGATATCGTGGCAGACCCTTCAGCTCCAGACGCATTTGTGAATGGAATCATGGAAGGGAAGGAATGGGTCTGCGATAACGGAGCCGTTCACGAGCAAACTATCGAGCAAATTCAAAAAAGAATCAAGAATGCTGCGCTAAATCAGATGGAACAGGTAAAACTTTCCGCATTTAACCAGTATATTCAGGGTTTGTAAATTTTTGAACTACTAAATAATACTAGCAATCAGCTTATTGTACGAAGGAGACAACAGCAATGTCACAAGAGATTAAAACTCTGGATGAATCGAGTGTAACCGCTAACGCCAAGCCTGGCGATCCACAACCAAAATTGGGTCCCGATGGTAGTAGTCTAGCCGGAGTACAAGATCTCGGAGGTCCAACACCGTTTAACAGCAAACCAGACGACGATAGTAACAAGTATAAGACTATCGCTGGCGGTAACGCAGTCGCACCTACCACGAAACCTAGTGATGCATCAGCATCTACTCAGACTTTCTCTGATAAGGGTGACGTAAAAGCAGGACACGAGCCAGAGGGCGACGTGATTGCAGAAGAGCCTGAGAAGGAACGTGAAATCATTGAGGTAGACCTCAGTGCTGACGTTGCTGCTCTAACCGAAGGAGAAGAGCTCAGCGAAGAATTCAAAGAGAAAGCAAAGACTATCTTTGAAGCTGCTGTAGTTTCTAAACTCAACGAAGAACTAGACCGCATGCATACAGACTATGCTAAGGTGCTAGAAGAAGAAATTGAGACAGTTAAAGAAGAACTTTCTGCGAAAGTTGACGACTATCTTTCCTATGCAGTAGGACAGTGGATGAGCAAGAATCAGCTCGCTGTTGAATCTGGCATTAAGGCAGAGATGGGAGAGCAAGTTCTAACTGGTCTTAAGCAAGTTTTTGTCGAGAATTACATTGACATTCCCGACGAGAAAGTTGACCTAGTAGATGACCTACAAGGACAACTCAATAGTATGGAGTCTAAACTCAACGAATCAATTGAAGAAAACGTTGGTCTGTCTAAGCAGGTCGGCGGCTATATTAAGAATGGGATTGTGACAGAGATTGCAGAGGGATTAAGTCTCTCTCAGAAAGAGAAACTAATTTCTCTAGCAGAAGCTGTTGAGTTTGAGAATGAAGAAGCATTCAAGTCGAAAGTTTCTACACTACGTGAATCCTATTTCTCTACGAAGCCTGAGAAGACTACGGTCACTGAGGATGTTGAAGTAGAGAACCGCCCAGAACCAAGCAGTGCTATGGGAGCATACGCTGAAGCAATCAGCAGATGGTCTGGCAAATAAATCCACATTCAATCCAAAAATTCGGAGTTAGTTAACAAATGTTTAACGCAGAATCACTCCAGGAAAAGTGGAACCCAATTCTAGAGCATCAAGAGCTCGATCCTATTAAGGATAACTATAGAAAAGCGGTTACCTCAGTCCTCCTGGAAAACCAAGAAAAGTTTTTGAAAGAAGAGCGTGGGCTCGTAACCGAGGCAGCACCAACTAACAGTTTGGGCGGCACAGGTTATTCTGGTGGCAGTACCGCTACAGGTCCTGTTGCTGGTTTCGACCCAGTTTTGATTTCACTTATCCGTCGTAGTATGCCTAAGCTGATTGCTTATGACATCTGCGGAGTACAACCGATGACAGGTCCTACTGGACTTATCTTCGCAATGCGCTCCACGAAGGGTACAAATAGAGACATCGCTAACAGCGGAGTTGAGACATTCTTCAACGAAGTTGATACCGAGCATTCATCTGAGAACAGTGCAGACGGACTTGCTTCCAACGACCAGACTGGATCTAACCCAGGACTGCTTGCTGATGGCGCAGGTAACTACACTATCGGTGGTCAAGGTATGACTACTGCTCAGTCTGAAGCATTAGGCGACGCAGCAAACAACCACTTCAACGAGATGGGATTCTCGATTGAAAAGGTAACGGTTACTGCTAAGTCACGTGCTTTGAAAGCTGAGTACAGTTTAGAGCTTGCTCAAGACTTGAAGGCAGTCCACGGACTAGATGCCGAGTCTGAGTTGGCAAACATTCTTTCAACGGAAGTTCTCGCTGAGATCAACCGTGAAGTTGTAAGAACTGTTTACAAAATCGCTCGCCCAGGCGCACAAAACAACACAGCAACTGCTGGTACTTTCGACCTAGACGTTGACTCCAACGGTAGGTGGTCAGTTGAAAAATTTAAGGGACTCCTATTCCAAATCGAAAGAGACATGAATGCCATCGGGCATGAAACTCGTCGTGGAAAGGGCAACATTCTCATCTGCTCTGCTGATGTAGCGTCTGCTCTCTCAATGGCTGGTGTGCTTGACTATTCATCTGGTTTGGCTGGTGCAGTTAACCCACTAGGAAATGTAGATGACAACTCTTCTACTCTAGTTGGAACCCTTAACGGACGCATCAAGGTCTATGTTGACCCTTACTCTGCTAACGTAAGTGACAATCACTTCTACGTTTCTGGATACAAAGGATCTTCTGCTTATGACGCTGGTCTATTCTATTGTCCTTACGTGCCTCTACAAATGGTCAGAGCCGTAGGTCAAGACACCTTCCAACCAAAAATTGGCTTTAAGACTCGTTACGGAATGGTTGCAAACCCATTTGCTGAAGGTCTTACTCAAGGTGTTGGCGCATTGACCGCTAATGCTAACCGTTATTACAGACGTGTTAAGGTTACTAACCTGATGTAAATCAAGGTTATCATACCAACATCAAAGGCACCTTCGGGTGCCTTTTTTATTATCTGGTGATATAATTAGTATACTGTGGTATAATAACCAATGAACGGTCGGGTAAACAAGGTTGCTATGACAGCCAGTGTCAATAAGATTATAACTGGGATACATAATAAGCAATGGTATCCTGAATGGAACTGGGAGCAACGTAATGCTGCCAAGAGAGCCCTAATCAATGTATTGGAGGTTCTGGACGAGTATCACACATAACAAATGACTGAAGAACAAATCAAAAGATATACCTATACCAAGAGCGAAGTCGATGATTTAATAGCCGCTGCTGTTGCAGAGGCACGTGCAATAGATGAAGCATCTATGAGAAAGCATAATAGAGATGCTACCATCATCAGTATGATATTAGGGTTTATATGTTTAGCACTGTTTGTAGATGGGTTACTAAGAATCTTGGGTATTATCCCACCATTTATGGACTTGGATGTGAATGTAATAGATGATATAATAGAAAAAGTGGAGAGCGATGTAATGCCTCTCATAGATAAAGCCCAACGATACATACCACGACGATGATTTTTCTAATTTCTATAATGTCCTTCGCCAACTTTGTATTCTATCCTCTAGTGATAGGTACAATCGTTGCTGTGATCATTGAGCAGATATTTAGAGCAAGAGGAGATGCAGAGAACCCACAAGATATTAAGAGGGTTGCAATCTCCATGGGTGTCCGTAAATATCTCTATAGACAAGCGTGGATTTTTAATGTAATATGGTTTGTAGGATATTTTATATTGATGTTAACTATAGGTAGACAACAACCAGCGCAAATGCCAGACATGCTCTGGCAAGGATAATGGTTGAGGAAATTGCTAGGTTAATACGACAGTGCTATATGTCACTGGACGGTATTAAACCAATGGAGTGTTCATGTCCTTGGATAGAAAGGGAAGGACTATGGATTAAGAATGAAATGTTCACTGCTGATGGTCTCCGTAAGATACACCTGGAGACATCAGAGGTGAGAGGATTAGATGTCCTGCATTGTGTATTCTTTCCAGACCCAACATATAATATACCTGTCTTTGGTGCTGATATAGTTGCTACCAAGACAGTTATTACTGCTGCTATTGTGGATATATCACCTATCTTTGGGTCAGACCATGTACATAAGGAGACTCAGAAGGTAGCAGATAAGTTTATCTTTGATGAACCACGTAAATTACCTGAGTGGGGTGACATATTCTCACCACAGATAAAGTTTCAACGTATCAGGACAGCAGAGGAGACAGTTAAGTTTGCTGAAGTTGTGCTACAATACCTTATAATCTATAAGAGAGCAGTAGGACAGGCACGTTTCCCCTCACCACTACTAGCATCACAGAGACGTGCTGATCAGATACATTACTCTACACAACAGAGGAAGAATAAGAAGACTATAGCTGCATTATCTTCATGGTTTGATAGAGATTGGGCGATGGATTATATAGATAATATACTATTCGATTTACCTAAATAAGATATGGACCATATAGAAGAACTGTGGGAAACTGACGAGAAGGAACTTGCCAAAGTCCAAGAGGAAGGTGGTGATATTCTTTTTGAAGAGGATCCTGTGATGAAACTGGAGTTTAAGGATTATAAAGGATGAAACAAGTGCAGCGATTTATTGTGCAACCATGGGGTGCTGTAGAAGATGAGGATGGTAAAACAATTTACCAGTCTAGTGTTGATCAACAAGATGCGAGAGAAGTCCTACATCAAACAGTTAAAGAGAATGGATGGAGTATGGTAGAAGAATGGGAAATGGATGATGATAGTATTGAATTAACGGTAACCAAATGTCAATCTTAACAGTAATATTGTTTGCGAGTTGTAGTCTCTATCTTTTAGCGAACGCAATTCAATTGTTAATCAAGGCAGCAAACTTTACTGGTCAGAAATATGTTGAGAATGATCCAATACATCCTACACCACCAGAGGTAATAAGAAGACAAGTTACTAAACCAGTTCATCCAGAGATGGCTGATGTTAGACCAGGAGATGAATTACTGGTAGTTAACTTTAAAAAGAATCAAGTGCGAGACCCATGGTTGGATGCTCTACAGGATCGTGTAGATGAGATAAATGATGATGAAGGTGATGGTGATGTTCCTGTCTTGCGCTAAATAGATAAGTGGAGACCTGCGTAACTAATGGCAACATTCAACAGTCAAATTGAAAATAGGAATTTCCTATCACCCATAGGATATAAACTTCTGTTGGCAAAATTTCCTAAGGTATCCTACTTCTGTCAGTCTGCTAGCATACCTTCTATGACATTAGGTGAGCAGAGACAATCAACACCATTACGTTCCTTACCTTTAGAAGGTTTCATAGAGTATGATCCTTTCAATATATCATTTATTATTGATGAGAACTTAGAAAACTATATGATTCTCCATAACTGGATGAGAGGTTTAGGTACTCCTGACACTACCATGGAGAGATATAGGTTTAAGAAGAAGATGGCAGCAGATGTCATCACTCAGAAAGCAGATACGAAACCTATTTACGGTGATGCTACTCTGGTAGTTATGAATAGTAACTTCCAAGCAAATTTTAACGTTGTATTTACAGATATATTCCCCACATCCTTGTCAGCATTAGAGTTTAATGCTACAGTAGATGGCACAGAGTACGCTATGGCAACTGTTGCCTTTAGGTATACATCATATGAAGTCAGAAGTGCAGATGTAGGTACGAGAATTGATCAACTAACATAATGAATCTTGAGAAAATTGAAGAGTTGTGGGCAAAGGACGCTGAAGCATTCTTTGATCACAGGGAGTTACCTGAGCTACTAGCAAACGATAGTCTTGAGACTCCTAGACTCCATGCAAAGTATTTACAATTGCATAATGAATTCAAATTGATGTTGTCTGATGCACAGACAAGGTATAACAAATTATATAAAGAGAAGTGGTTATATTACAATGGGAAAGCACCTGCCTCAGTGTATGCTGAGAAACCATTTGACCTTAAGGTATTAAAAGGTGACCTTGACATGTTCATTGATAGTGATGATGACGTGTGCAGAGCCAAACAGAAAATAGATTACCTTGGAACTTGTATAAATTCTATTGATAGGATACTTAAGCAGATCGACACTCGTGGGTTTGCCATTAAGAATACTATTGAAATTGTCAAGTATTATGGAATCAGGTGACTACTATAGTAAAAAAGAATGAAGTCTTTTTGAAGGTAGAGGCAGAGCCTCATCTCCATAAAGAGTTGAGTGAGCACTTCTGCTTTGAAGTACCTGGTGCAAAGTATATGCCAGCAGTAAAGAAGAGGTACTGGGACGGTAAGATACGTCTCTATTCCCCTGGCACTGGTGAGATATACGTTGGTCTATTCACTTACCTGACACAATTCCTTGAGGAGCATGGATATGATTACTCCATAGGGAATAGCGAATACTATGGTTACCCAAATGAGGAGGAAGAGTATGTTACACCTGAAAGCATTGCGTCTTTTGTACGTGCTCTTCGGTTACCATACCGAATACGTGATTACCAGCTCCGAGGACTTTACCAAGCAATTAAATACAATCGCAAACTTCTACTATCCCCCACGGGGAGTGGAAAATCGCTGATTATATATGCTCTAGTCCGTTGGCACAGACTTAAGGGTAGAGAGATTCTTATTATAGTTCCTACGATCTCTCTCGTAAGCCAGTTGGAAAATGATTTTAAAGAGTATGGTTGGAATGTCAGGGATATTCATAAGATTATGGGTGGTGAAGAGAAATATGTAGAGAGTCCCGTAGTTATAAGCACTTGGCAGTCTATCTATAAGGAACCAAAGAGATTCTTTGAAAGATTTGATACTATTATAGGGGATGAAGCACACCAATACAAGGCTAAGAGTCTTACTGGTATCCTAACCAAGTGTCATGATGCAAAATATCGTGTTGGACTTACTGGTACCCTTGACGGATTAGAAGCACATCAACTGGTACTTGAGGGTTTATTTGGTACAGTTGATAGAGTAACCAAGACAAAAGATTTAATGGACAAGGGTCAATTGTCCAAACTTAAGGTACGGATATTACTACTGAAGCATGGGTGGGTACCCTTTGATTCTTATCCACAGGAGATGGATTACATCTGTATGCACTCCAGACGTAGCAGGTTTATTCGTAACCTAGCACTAGACCTAGAGGGTAACACACTTATTCTATTCAACTTCATCGAAAAGCATGGTGAACCGCTGTGGGAAATGATAAATAATAAGGTAGAGAATAACCGTAAGGTCTTCTTTATACACGGTGGAGTTGATGCTGTAGAAAGGGAAGAAGCAAGAAAGATTTGCGAAACCCAAAAAGATGCTATAATATTAGCATCATATGGAACCTTCTCAACTGGTATTAACATCCGTAATCTACACAATGTTATCTTCGCATCACCTAGTAAGTCTAGGGTGAGAAATCTACAGTCCATTGGACGTGTATTAAGGACAGGTGATAATAAAGCACAGGCAGTACTATATGATATAGCAGATGACTGCTCACGAGGTTCGACATATAATTATACCTTCCGTCACCTAGTGGAGAGGATGAAGATATATGATTCAGAATCATTTGACTATGAGATTATAAAGGTAAATCTAAAGAAATGAGTATCAATTACATTAAACACGATCAAGAATTCTTTGGTGTCATAAAGATGACCTCAGGGGAGACTATCATCGGTTCAATGATTGCGACAGAAGAAGATACAAACCCAGGTCAGACGACGATATATGTGTCTGAACCTGCTACACCTAACACTCACACAATTGAGAAGGATGGTCAGTTAGGAATGGCAGTGGGGTTTGTTAAGTGGATGATGTGGTCTGATGAAGACTTCTATCTCATCCAAGAAGAAAATATTTTAACTGTAGCACCCATGTCGATGGAGTCAATCCTGATGTATAAGATGTGGTTGCGGAAAGAATGTGGTCACAAAGGAAATTCAGATAATGCTGTCCCTGTAAATGAGAACATGGGTCTAGTTGGTAAGGTTTCAGAAGCACGTTCTAAGTTAGAAGATCTCTGGAAGAAGTCTGCTGGTTGACATAGGTATAACTATCACGTATAATTATACTATGACAAGGCAGATATAATATGCGGTCTACCAACATGACAAAACGAAAACAACATTACGTTGATAACAAAAAGTTTCTGGAGGAGATAACAATTTATCGCCAGTCAGTTACTGAAGCAAAGATATTAGATAAAGAGAAGCCTAGGATAACCCATTACCTTGCCGAGTGTTTCCTAAAGATTGCTACTCATCTATCATACAGACCAAACTTCATCAATTATATGTTCAAAGAGGACATGATATCAGATGGAGTGGAGAATTGTGTACAATACATTGATAACTTTGACCCAGAGAAATCAAGAAATCCTTTTGCTTATTTCACACAGATAATTTATTACGCATTCCTCAGACGTATTGCTAAAGAGAAGCGTCAGATGGATATCAGAGACAAATTAATAGAGAAGAGTGGATATGAGGCAGTATTCCATTCAGATAGTAAGGATGACCATTCAGAAATGAATAGCATCAAAGGTCGTATTGAAACTAATATGAGGTATTGATGGCATTAATAGATTTGTTTCCAATACAAATCTTTCATGGCAATCTATCTCAAGATTTTAATATCCCAATGAATCTATGGGATGGTTGTCATGAGGGAGTCTGGTCTGGTGAGACTGGACAGTCCACAGGAGAGGTTGATGTTCTTCTACATGATAGAGAAGACTCTGTAAGAAATCTTATTGATGCCCTGTTTCCTAGTGTATTAAATTACTGGGAGACCTTGGGGTACGCACCTTCTAATATAGTTCCAACTGCATCTTGGGCTAACTATCATCAGGCAGGAGACTATACTAAAGAGCATTCTCATAGTGATGGGCATAGACAAGCACACGTTGCTGCTGTATACTACATTGAGAAGTGTGACGGAGGGGATATAGAATTTGCTAACCCTCTGGATTATATCCATAGATTGACACCACTTGCAGGAGAGATAGGTGATATGTTAATGTCAGAGTCTGTGAGGACAGAGACATGGGATTTTATTTTATTCCCTGGATGGTTACGTCATAGGACACAACCAACACTCCACCCAAGAAAAGCGATTAGTATAAATTTCACTGGTTTTCCATTATGAACGTATTGTTGATAACAGATCAACACTTTGGTGTCCGTAATGATAACCAGCACTATGTTGAGAGATACAGACGATTCTATACTGATATTGTCATTCCAAAGATAGATAAGGAAGGAATTACTGAGGTCTTATGCCTTGGTGATACCTTTGATAGAAGGAAGGGTATCAATTTCTCCTCCTTAGAGGCTGCCAAAGACATGTGGTTTAGACCACTGGCTGAGCGTGGTGTGAAGTTAACCATGCTAATAGGCAACCATGACATCTACTACAAAAATACTCTCACGGTTAATTCTCCTGAGCTTTTGCTTGGGGAGTTTGACAATATTGATATCGTTTGTGTACCAGGTGAGCAGGATGTAGGTGGTGAGAAGATGTTTCTTATGCCTTGGATATGTGATGAGAATAAGAAAGAATCTTGGGACAAACTTGCTGCCACTGATGCAAAGTATTGCATGGGACACCTAGAGTTGAATGGGTTTAATCCTATTCCTGGATATACCATGCAGCATGGTGATGATCCAGCACACTTCTCTAAGTTTGATATGGTATGCACAGGGCACTACCATTGTAGAAGCACTAAGGGTAACATCACTTACCTAGGTAACACGTGTCAGTTATACTGGAATGATTTTGGTCATGATCGTGGGTTTCATATCCTAAATACTAATACGAAGAAGCTTACCTTTGTTAAGAATCCCTACGTTACATTCAATAAGATATACTACAAGGATGATATTAAATTATCACCAGTCAAATTGAAGAAACTAGAAGGGACATACGTTAAACTAATTGTAGAGCAAAAGGAAGATCAAGTTAAGTTTGACCAGACTGTAAGAAGATTGCAGCAAGCAGACTTAGCAGACTTAAAGATAATTGAAGACACCTCATATGAATTGGATGATGTTACTGATGTTGAGGTAGAGGATACTCTTACTATATTAGAGACGTGTGTAAAAGATTTTGATAACAAAGATAATATATTTAATATACTCAAGTCACTTTACATGGAAGCATTGGAGGTTTGATGTTTATTCTCACCGACCAGACTACTAATGGTGTGTATGCTGTCAGGGATGACAACACAGTTGAACGTGTTGTACAGATATTCATTGACAAAGATGATGCGGTGCGTTACTATGGAATGCTGAAGGCTATTGATTACCCTCGTCAGTTAGAAATAACTGAGGTTGAGGAGGATCAAGTGAAGGAGAATTGTAAGATGCATGGATATGCATTTACTATGATTACTCCAGACCAAGTTGTTATACCCCCACAAACTAAGAATGATAAAGTTTGAAACTATCCGATGGAAGAATTTTCTTGCAACGGGTAACTCATTTACTGAAGTGAAAATTGATGCTTCTCCATCACACTTAGTGGTAGGGTCTAATGGTGCAGGGAAATCTACTATGTTAGATGCTCTGTGCTTTGTTTTGTTCAACAAACCCTTCAGGAAAATCAACAAGAGTCAACTGATTAATAGTATTAATGAGAGTGGCACTGTTGTTGAGATTGAGTTTGGTATAGGCTCAGTGAAATATAAAGTGAATAGAGGTATTAAACCAAATGTATTTGAGATTTTTAGAAACGGTACGCTCCTGGACCAGGACGCTGCAAGCAAGGATTACCAGAAGTACTTGGAACAATCAATCCTTAAGTTCAACTACAAGTCATTCACACAAGTTGTCATCCTTGGTTCATCCACATTTGTCCCCTTCATGCAACTCGGAGCAAGTGTCAGGAGAGAAGTTATCGAAGATTTACTCGATATCCAGGTCTTCTCCCGAATGAATAACCTGTTGAAAGACAGGATGAAAACAAGTAGAGAGACCATTAGTAACTGTGAGCATGAGTTGAAACTCGCTAGCTCACACGTGGACATGCAGATGAAGACCATCAGTCAGATGGAGAAGATGAATAAGGAGCACCTTGCTACTGCTAAGAAGCGAATGTCGGAGATTAATAATAGGACAGAGCATAACAAGGCAGAGGTGCAGAAGTTAACTGATTTGATTGCTAGTCAATCGAATGTGCAGCAGGAGTATGATGAGCTTAAGGACATGCGAGTCAGAATCCAGACCAATTTAGAGAAAGCAGATAGAGATTTAAAGTTTTATTGGGAGAATGATAACTGTCCTACCTGTAACCAGGTGTTAAAGGACAAGAGTGAGTTGATAGCAGGTGCATCATCAAGAGAGAAGAAGTTTAGTGAGGGTCTAGCGATACTAACTGACACATTAAACCGAGCACACAAGACCATGAAGGAACTGAATGGACACAGTAAGAAAATCGTGGAATTTCAGTCTGAAAATAAGGGTCTCGATAAAGAATTTAAGAAGTTAAAGGCCGATATAATTAAGGAAGCACCTGATATTGCTACTGAAAAGACACAACTCTTGGAGTTTAAGACTGTATTAGCAGATACAGAGGAGAGATGTGCCAAAGTCAACGAAGATATGAGTGACTTGAAGGTAGTGCAGGAATTATTAAAGGATGGTGGTATCAAATCCAAGATTATATCTAAGTTTATCCCTATAATTAACCAGTTAATCAATAAATACTTGCAGTCAATGGACTTCTTTGTTAATTTTACCCTCGATGAGGAGTTTAATGAGGTAATTAAGTCCAGATTTCGTGATGATTTCTCCTATGCATCCTTTTCAGAGGGTGAGAAGCAGAAAATTGACCTAGCACTCCTCTTTACATGGAGAGAGATAGCAAAACTCAAGAATTCTGCTAGTACTAACCTACTAATACTGGACGAGGTATTCGATTCATCCCTAGATGACGCTAGTACTGATGAATTACTCAAGATTCTGAAGGAATTTGGTGACAATGTTAATTTATTTGTCATTTCTCACAAAGGAGAGCTACTTCTTGATAAGTTTAATACAACACTCCGTTTCACAAAGGTCAATGATTTTTCCAAACTGGCAGCATCATAGTAAGAAGGATGCTAAACGGACGTTAAGACCTCAAGCACTGAGGTCCGCCCGTGAAAGACGCAGACAGTTAAAAAAGCGTCTACTTGGACCCCCAAAACCTCCTAGGGGGTCTTATACTGTTCATATACACACGAGAGACCTATGCATCACAGCTTCAAGTTCAATGAGATTAAGGGTACACTAGCGAAACTGCTTGCGACCGAGAACCTCATCGTGGAGCACTGCCGTTGTGAGACTGCATCATTCGATGTGGACAAGAGGATTTTGAAACTACCTATGTGGGATGCAACTGACAGGGTATATAACTGTCTGGTTGGTCACGAGGTAGGACATGCATTGTTTACTCCCAATGAGGAGTGGGCAGATGCTAAAGTGCCACAGTCATATATAAACGTAACCGAGGATGCACGTATTGAGAAGTTGATGAAGCGTAAGTTTCCTGGACTTCAGAAAGATTTCTATAAAGGTTATCAAGAACTTAATGATGATGACTTCTTTGGCATACAGGACATCAATATTAATAGTCTTAAGTTAATTGACCGTATTAATCTTTACTATAAGATAGGAGCATATTCATTAGTACCATTTAATGACTCTGAGATACCCCTCAGAGACGCTGTAGGAGCGACTGAGACCTTCGACGAAGCAATTCAGGCAGCAGTAGCAATTTATAAGTATGAAAATGAGAAGAAACAGGAGAAAATCGATACCACAGAGAGTGGTCAGACAGATACAGAAGACTCTCAGTTGGATGATTTACCTGGACCCTCTGCTGGTACTCCACAGGAAGACTCAGAGGGAGAAGAGGAACCGTTACAGCAGAAATCACAACCAGACCCTGTAAATGAGGGTGATGTTGGTGATTCTACTGATGAAAATAGAGGAATGGGTGGATCACAAGGAAGTGATGAAGCAATAACTGATACGAATTTAAGTGACAGTCTTAAGAATATACAGGGTAGTGCATACTCTGACGTTAGTTACCTTGAGATTGATGATATTGATATTAAACATGTAGTAGTGGATCCACATAGGATTCATCAAGAAACTGTTGATTTTTACAATCTCAAACAGTTTGTAGATGTTAATGATGACTACTATATCAAGAATGACTGGACATATACTGATAGTTTATATAAAAAATTCAAAAGAGAGTGCTCACGTGAGGTAAATTACCTTGTGAAAGAGTTTGAGATGAAGAAGTCTGCTGCTGCATACTCAAGAGAGTCAGTTGCAAGGACTGGTGTCATTGATACTAATAAACTTAACACTTATCTCTGGAATACTGACATCTTTAAGAAGGTAACAGTAAGACCTGATGGTAAGAATCATGGTTTAATTTTCTTACTTGACTGGTCAGGGTCAATGTCCTCATGTTTACTTGATACTTACAAGCAAGTCTTATCATTGTGTCTCTTCTGTCGTAGAGTTGGTATTCCATTTAATGTATTGGCATTTGTTACTGATGCTACTTGGAATAGATACCCTAGAGATGAGGAATATGAGGGTAGGGTTGGTACATTACATATACCTGAGCACTTCCATCTTTTAGATTTCCTTAACAGTGACTTAAACAATCAACAGTTTGATACTTATTCTCTAGAGATATGGAGAACTGTCGTTGCTATCGATTCTCGTTACGGATCAATGTATTCTCGTGACTGGGAAGAAATGCAGAGGGTTCCTGATAGAATTCCACCACACATGCAGTTGGGTGGCACTCCATTAAATGAAGCAATAGCATGTCTTAAGACAATTATTCCTTCATTCCAGAGGAAGCATGGGGTTGAGAAGTGTCATGTATCTATTCTTTCTGATGGAGAAGCATGCTGGTCTGGTCAGTGGAGAGAGACCACATATAATAACAATACACGTATGCATAGAGCATCTTTGAGTCACAATACACAGTTGAGAGATCGTAAGAGTGGTAAGTTATTCAAGGTAGATTCTAGGAGACCACATTTCACTAAGCAATTGCTTCAATATCTTAAAGGAATGTATCCAGAGTGTAATTTCTTAGGGTTTAGGATTGCATCATCACGTGAGGTAACACATTATCTAACCAGTGAGTTGGTTGGCAGTCATCTTAAGAAAGCACAAACAGAATGGGTTAGAAACAAGACAGTTTGTGTCCCAATACTAGGATATCAAGAGATCTATTTTTTCTCATCAAAGAATCTAAATACAGAGGTAGAGTTTGATGTTAAAGAAAACGCTACTAAGGGTCAGATTAAGTCAGCATTCAAGAAATCCTTGAAAGGCAAAGCAAATAACAAGAAGATCCTTTCGTCATTCGTATCACAGATTGCATGAATATATTTGCAGTAGATGAGGAACCAGCACTGGCAGCGTTTTCGTTGCCAGACAAGTATATTGTCAAGATGCCAGTCGAAACATCCCAGATGTTAGCACTGGTGTATAGTAAATGGTATCACAATATAGGACCAGTATTAAAAGCAAATAATATACCATACAATGTAGAGAAGGGTGCATTTAGAAATCATCCTTGCACTAAATGGGTAGCAGCACATGATGATAACCTTCAATGGTTGTTACAGCATGGCATTTCTCTGTGTAATGAGTATGAAAGCAGGTTTAATAAGAAGCATGCATGTGAAAGAACTATAAGATTAGCATCCCTGGTGGCACCTGATGGGTGTCCTGAGAAACATAAACCATTTGTTAGGGCAATGCCTGATGATTTGAAGTATGATAATACTATTGATACTGTGACTGCATACAGGATGTACCTAAGCACTAAGCCATGGATACATTCCAACTACAGTAGGACAGATCACAAACCGTCATGGCTGGACCCCACTCTTGCTCAAGAGGGGTTATAATATGTGTATACAAACAAAGAGACATCAATGCCACAATTATGTAATGTAACAACTGAAGACCTTAGGGACTTCTTAGTAGGTGAATTCGGGGTTGAGGTTAAGACTGAGCAACTCCTGAAGGCTTGCGACAAGTTTAACATCACATACCAGACAGTTACTAAGTATCTTAGTCAGTTTAAAGTCAAACGTGGTGCCTGGAATCTAACAGTCGCAGAGGCACGTCAGCAACTAGAGCAGACTGTAACATTAGTACCACCTGAAGTTAAGAATTTGGTACCACAAAGAGATAATCATTTTGTTCCTTTTGGAAACTTCAATGACTTGAAGAAGATTTTAAACAGTAAGATCTTCTATCCTATATTCATCACTGGTTTATCAGGTAATGGTAAAACCTTTGGTGTAGAGCAAGCTTGTGCTCAAGCAAAGAGGGATCTTATCCGAGTAAACATTACGGTAGAAACTGATGAAGACGATCTTATTGGCGGTTTCCGCCTTGTTGATGGTAATACCATCTGGCACAATGGCCCAGTCATCGAAGCACTCGAAAGAGGATCTGTCTTGCTCCTTGACGAACTCGACCTCGCCAGTAATAAAATTCTCTGTCTCCAGAGCATTCTTGAAGGAAAAGGAGTCTTTCTCAAGAAGGTCGGACGATACGTCCAACCAAAAGACGGATTCACAGTCGTTGCAACTGCTAACACTAAAGGTAAAGGATCCGAAGACGGGAGATTTATTGGAACTAACGTGCTCAACGAAGCATTCTTAGAGAGATTCCCCATCACATTTGAGCAGGAATACCCTAAACCTGTTACTGAAGTCAGGATGCTTAACAATTATTGTAAAGAGCTTGACTGTTGTGACGATAAGTATATTGCTAACCTTACGTCATGGGCTGACATTATTCGTAAGACCTTCGCTGAAGGTGGAGTGGATGAAGTTATCTCTACACGTAGGTTAGTCCACATAATCCGTGCATTTGCTATCTTTAATGATAGACTAAAGGCAATAACGGTATGCTTAAATCGTTTCGATGATGAAACCAAGCAGTCATTCTTAGAATTGTATGATAAGATAGACAATGAGGTGGACATCGAAAACCTTGACAACCTATTAGGAAACGATTAGTATGAAGTACAGAGAAGATGATACGATTAAGGTGGTGCAGGATTATATTTCCAGCACCTACCGAGGTCATTATACTTCTGATGATAAAAAGGAGGTTCAGACACTGGATCTCCTTGAATCTATAGGAACAGCAGAGCATTTCTGTCAGTCTAACATCATTAAGTATGCATCTCGTTATAGAAAGAAGGGACAGCAGAAGCAGGACTTGCTAAAAATCATTCA
>VTLG01004186.1_pt1 | contig 32524 bp, 45 predicted proteins | sample 4694571 | NCBI WGS metagenome assembly VTLG01 (sample SAMN12604809, study PRJNA352737) | marine metagenome | biome: ENVO:00000447; feature: ENVO:00000209|ENVO:00000569|ENVO:01000036; material: ENVO:00002151; isolation source: viral sequences binned using virsorter ...
TCATCAATATCAACCAGAACACAGCTTGCAAATTGGCGAATGGGGGTTCTAACTCCTCCCATGATTGGTGTTGGGATGTTGAGTCGGTGTTTTGAGATTGCGTCATAATACTTTTTAACGTAGTCTAGTCTGTAGAATTTGTCATCTTTTTGAAATAGAGTCGCTGCCACCATCATATACATGAACTGAGGAGTCTCGTAGATTTCTCCTGTGGAACGATCTTGTACCAGATATTTATCTGCTACCTGTCGAATACCTGCATATGTGAACAAGTAATCACGGTCATGATCAATATAACTATTGAGTTTATCCCACTCTTCTAAAGTATATTCATTTACAATACCTGCATCGTATATGCCAGTTTCAACACAACGATCTACATGTGCTCTAAGATGAGGGTGTTTATCTGGATGCTCACCATATACAGACTTACGAAGACTAAACAAAAGTAGTCTAGCAGCAACGTATTGATAGTTAGGTGATTCTAAAGAAATTAAATCGTTTGCAGAACGAATAAGAATTTCTTGGATATCAGATGTTCTAATACCATCAAAGAATTGTAATCCACTGTTGACTTCAACATGGGACTCAGAGACACCTGCGAGACCTTCACAGGCAAGTTCTACCATGCGGTGAACTTTATCAAGGTCGAGAGGTGTTTTACTTCCATCTCTCTTAATGACGTTGATTTCTTTAGAGGTCATACCTTTTTCCATTCGGTTAGTTTTACTTGTGCTTCAAGACCTTCATAGGTGTTAAATTCTACCAGACTTTGCACGTTATGTCCAGTAAGATACATGTCATTCAAATCTTTTTCTTTTAAATTAGTTGGCCAAATTACTGCCTCGTGTCCTTTTTGAATAGCACGAGACATACGATCTACAATTTCTTTGTTCCTTTTTTCATTGTCAAAAACAAACACAACATCTTTACCATCAAGCAAGTTCCAATCAATGTCAGCACCTGCCATGGCAATAGCGTTATCTATAAACAGACTATCAAACGGTCCTTCCGTTACATAAACTGTTTTGTTAAAGTCAACTTTATTAAGTCCAAATACTTTAGATCTATCTTCGTCAAGCATGATAGTTATGTATCGCATTCTATCATTCAAACCATAAGATCTACCTTGAAATCCAAACCATTCTCCTTTCTCATCGATAAAGGGTAAGATAATTCTAGGGTGATCTTTCTTGACATTTTCAAACGTAGGTTTTTGTGTGTTTACCCATGTACAAAACTCTTCAGTATGATAAAGACTAGAGAAACATTCCTCAGGTATTCTTCTATTTTGAAGGTATTGTATTGCAGGGTGCTTTCTATTTAGAGTTGCAATATTTTCCAACTCTAGATTTTTTTTGAACTTAGGTTTTTCTGTCTTGAATACAGGATCAGCGACATTTCTGCCCTTACCAGTAAGACCTGATTTGTATCTTTCCATGACATATTCGTCATAGATATCACTACAATGGTCTTTCAAAAAGTTACCAAAAGATCTACCTACACCACAGTTGTGGCACTTATAAACTAAACCACTTTTCTTAGTGAAGAAATAACCTCTAGATTTGTTTTTGTGCTTCTGTGAATCTCCACAGTAAGGACACCTAAAATTGTACACACCATCTCGAACCTGCTTAAACTTATCAAGTCTTGCAGATATTAGATTAACGTAAAATTTGTCAATCACTCAAGGATTTAGATTATTGCTTCTCTATGATACTACTTTGTGTGTTACCTGTCAACATAGGTCCTACTATTTTTTGTCCGACTGGAGACACGAGGAAAGAAATAATAGAAAGAGCACCAAATATGCTCCACATTTTCTTTTCCATGAGTCTGAGACGGTCATCGACTTTACGAATGTCTCTCTCACATCCTTTCTTAATTGCTTCCGTTTCTCTATTAACATCTGCGTGTAACCTATCTATTTTCTCAAATAATACTTCATCAATTTTATCTTGTTTGTCTAACTTCTCATTGTGTACAGCAAGAATTTGACCCATCTTCACAGAGTTATCTTGAAGTGTGTCAACTACTTTTTCTAGTCTCTCTAGAATCGCTGAGTTTATATCAGACATTACCTTGTCGCGTCTTGTTCTACCCCTGTTCTTGCTTGCTTCTTCAACTGTTGAGTTTTCAACTGTAATTGTTTTTGAAGTTCTTGCTTCTTAAGCATGACTTTCTTTTTCATATTCTGAATCTTTTGTTGATTCATTTGATTCTTCATCTGTTGATCGCCAGCAGATTCAGATACATTTTTCATATGTTTCATACGTTTATCCATAAAGAATTTAGCAGATGCACCAGGCATAATTCTTTCAATATTAATACCAGACCTATACTTAGGCATGATTAACATTCTCATTTTCATTCTAAGTTCAGCAGGACTGTTTGCATAGACTACAGTTTCTCCCACTTCTGGAATGTTTACTTTGTATTGAAATAACTTTGAAGGTCTTTGACTATCACGAGGACATGTTGTAGATTCTTTTACTGCCTTCTTTTTCTTTTTGATCTTACCCCTAAACTTTATAACAGGATCAAAACCTGCAACAGGACCTTTGGCATTAGCACTACTGCTAAAACCTCCTGTACCTGCACTCATTGTTGGGGCTTCTTCATTCATTAGATCTTGTTTAACTCTTCCTCTAAGTCAGGATCAACTTCCAAATCTGGAAGCATACCTACTGGATATTTATTCAAATAGATGAGTATAGTTTTTAGTATACTCCAATACTCCCTCTCTAGTTTATAGAACAAGAGTGGAGTCGCAGCTTCACCAAAAACATTATATAAAATAATCAGATGATTTATAACAAGATGGATCCTTAAAGGTCCTCTTCGCACATAACGCTTCAAGAGTCTTTTAAGATACTTAAAGCGTTTTATGTCTTCATCGAAGTCATCGCGTGTAACGCAATGAGGATTTTCATAATGTTTTATGGCGAAAAGAATGTACGTATCGTCATTCAGTTCGTCAAACTTCATTTATTATGTTGTAGTAATTGTCTTGGTAGAACCAGAACCACCTGCACCGATAGTATCGCCTAATACGAATACTTTGTCAGATGCTGTTGAAGTACCTGAATCAACAATAGTTCCAGAGATCGTTTGAGCACCAATAGTATGTACCTTACTTGCAGCAGCACATGTGAATGTAAATTCAACACGGTTTACTCCTGTTTGTGCAGCAGCAGTTGCAGTAATAGAAGCACTGTCTGTAGTATTAGTAACTACAAGAGTAGCACCATTAGTTACATCAACAAGTTCGTTGTAGATAACAACAACAGTTCCTGTTGCAGCAGCAGCGTAAGTTGATTCCTCAAAGAACACAGCAGTAATATCAGCGTTACCAAGAGTGTCAGTTCCTCTTCCACCTGCACCGACTAAACCATCAACTGAGACTAAAATTTCATCCCAATATGATGTTTTGGCAGCATTTTTATAGTGACGAAGAACCCATCCATCTGCTGTTGCAAAGATATTCTGAGGATCTACCCCACTACCTCTAACAGCCCACTTGGGTTTTGATTCATCTGCGTCAGTTACACCGTAAAGTGCCATGTCTATGCTCCTAAGATCGTAAAATTCCTAGTATTATTTATAAGAAAAAGGGTCTCTAAGACCCCTTTAAAATCGCTTGTGAGCGTTATTCTTTTGTAGCAAGTGCTTCCTTTACTTTTTCAAATAAAGCATCGTCAGCAGTCGTTTTGGTGAGTTTCACCGCCTTGCCGATAATCAATAGACAAATATCTATTAGTTTTTCTCCGAGTTCTGCATCGTCAGGAATTTTTTTGACAGCAGAGTCGATTACTTTGTATGCCAGTGGCATTAAAAAATTACCAATCATGATCTTAATATGTAATTACAAATTATATAGGCTATCTGTCGTACTTTTTCTTTCCGTCCTTCATGTAACCAGATCCCTTCTTATCATAGAACCGTACACCTTTTTCTCTAGTTGTTTTATAGAGCTTATCCTTTGACTCTTTACCCTTAGCCATTACGTCCTTAAACTTTTTTCCTTTCGCCATCTTATGCCTTTGTTGAGCTTTGGCAATAAGTTCATTCTTTAGTTCTGTAGTCTCGTCTATCATGTTCCTAGTCCACGTCCACTGTCATAGTTTTTCTTTCCACCATAACGTGCCATAGTATCAACGTAGTTTTGAACAGATGAGAACCCTCTCTTCTTAGCATCAGCAGCAGTTTCTTTCTTCTTGTCTGCCATGTTTTTATACTTATTAGTTCCCACAGTAGACTTTGCACCCTTAACCTTTTTAGATTGGTTGCTACCTTTTCTCATGATCGCACCTTTGCCATACTTGGCAATGATGTTTTTCTTTACTATGTCAAGTGCAGTGTCTTTTTCTGATAAGATTGAAGTTTCGTTTTTGCTGCTTTGATTGCTTTGGTTTGAGACTTCTTTCTGACTACCATAGATGTTTTCATTGTTGTTCTTTATATATGATTGTTCTTCACTTGTAAGACCTACATTTGCTACCCTTTGCTTTTTTGCTTTTGGATTAGGGGGAGTAGGTTTACCTCCACATGCCATCTCACTGAACTTCACAAGTCTTGATACAGTTGCTTTCTTTTTTGGATCGTATACTGATACTCTAGGTTCTTTCTTAGTGCCACCTTTAAAATCTTTGTGAGTATCAGCATACTTTTTCTTAGTCATAACCTCATATTCAACTGCTTCTCTTTCCATGTGTTTGGTTACATAATACCCACCAACAGCACCATACTTTCCTTGTCTTCTAAGGTCATTTCTTTCTTTTCTTCTTTTTGCTGCTGCTCTTTCTTTTGCTGCTTCTTTATTTTGTGCCTTAAACCGTGCCTTTTGCTGTGCTCGTTTTTCTGCATCCTTGTCTAAGTAGTAAGACTTCTCTGATCCTTCAGTTACTTGAACTTCTTCATTCTTAGGACGACAATCATTGACGAGTTTACCACCCTTCATCTTCATGCCTACTTTCTTATGTGTTTTCCAACACTCTACAAAACGTTCAAATGACTCTCTCTTATATGCAGGTACTTTAGCACCCTTCACACCACGACGTGCTTTGTGCTCTTCTCTACGTTTATCAATAGTCTTTCCTCTCTTACCCTCAGGATCAAACATGCCAGGATCACCATGACCAGGACCCATTCTCCTGTAGTTTCTGATAGATGCTTTACCGTAATCGCTACGACCTTTATCTACCTTTGCTTCTGTTTGTACATCAGGTCCGTCATTTACATCATCTCTCCTTCTTTTCGATTCGCACTTCATACAATCACAGTCTTCACCATGATTTTCTTTTACAGATTTCTTAACTTTGCCACCCTTTGAATAGGGATGCATAGTTATAGGTGCACCACCCTCCATGACATCAGCCATTTTAGGATTTATTTTCACCTTAGTTTTCTTTTCTGAAAGTGCTTTGAAAGATAACATTACTTTTTCATTGCTTCACGTTTTGCCTTAGTCTTGGCAAGAACTCTATCTCTTGCTTCACTTGCTGCCTTATTAGGACCATCATATGCCATAGCACCTTTCTGCTTTCTTGGTGCTTTTGCAAATGCTGCCATAGGACCTGATGGTATTCCAGTTCCTTTAGTCATGCCATATGCACTTCCTTCTTCCATAGCAGCATCATACTCTCTAGAAATTTCTGCTACTCTTTCTAGTTCTTCTGGTGAAAGAACATTATCATCAGGATGAATCTCTTGATTCTCCTTCATATGATCAGCAGCTTTGTACAAAGGTTTACCATCCTTACCCTTCATACCTTTTTTGAAGTTCTGGTATGCAGGTGTGTTAGCTTTCTTGTCAGCATTAGTAACAGTATATGCTTCTTCAACATCTTCTACCTCTTCTTTTGCCATTGCTTTTTTAATAGCAGAACGACGTTTCATGAGATACTTATCAGACTCATCCTTGTCACCATCGTTGTCAACGTCTCCGTCTTCTTTACCAACTGGATCAAGTTTTTTCTTCTCCTGTAACCTACAAATTTCATTGTAAGCGTCAGTCATATCGGGTAGATCTTCTCTGTTCATTTTTTTGTAGTAACCTTGCTCTTTTTATTTATCTTTCTAATGAACTCTCCTGGTGTCATTCTTCGCATATAGTTGGCAAGTTCATCTGTTCCTTGCTCACCTGCAGGTGTAAATTCAAAACCATATACTGAATTTTTAGTCTCTGTTAGATCTTTTAACCAAGAGCGAAATATATTATCGTGCTCATCAATACTGATGACGTAATTGCTACCACGACTAACAACTTTAGAAACGATCCCTGTGTTGCTGTTTTCAACGAAAGTACCTACTGCGAAAAGTTCTTTTTCAAAGTATGCTTCTCTTAGACCTTGAGGATCTAACTTAGGAGCAACCTCATATAAATCATATGATGCTTCAGCGAAATCGTCAAATGACTCTGTTACATTCATTGATTGTCTTAATGTAAGATATAGGGCTTCTCTATCTTTTTTTGACAATTCTTTAGGAAGTCCTTTATCAAATGCTGAAAAATCATCTTCAACTGCTGCCTTACGCAACTTAGATGCACTCATTCCTTCTAAACCTTCAGCATCAGGATCTCTATCACCTGCTGAAGTTACTTTAATATCTTCAAAATTATATAATTTACCATTATACTTTGTTGCTAATGAATTAAATTCACTTACTCTGTCTCCACCAACAACTAAATTAACTGAACTGTATCCTTCGCTATCAATAGCAGTTAATACATCAAAGATAGTTTTCATATCTTCACTACTCTGAATAGCATTAGCGTGTTCTGGATACGCTTGTTTCATAAATTTAATTTTTGTACTCGGATCTAAAGGATTCTTTTTAGGATCTTGAGTTCTACTTGGATATATTCTATACTCTCCTCCACTTGCCTTTGCTTCTCTTGCTACCTTATTAATTAAAGTTTCATGCCCAACAGTAGGGGGATTGAATCTTCCAAAAGTAATAGATATTGAACCTTGATCGACCTGACCTTCGCCATTCGCAGTTTCTTCTCCTCCTGATTGTTGTTGCTGTCCGAGTTCATTTGCAGATAATTTAACTAATTTACCATCTTTACTCATATGCGTGACATTGCCAGCAGCATCAGCATACTTTCCATATCCTACATGAGTTAGATTTAATTTTTCAGCGGCTTTTGCAGCAAATGATCTTGCTGCTTCGTCTAGGAAAGCACTAAATTTTTTCATTCGTCCAATTTTTATCTAGATTAAAATTTGCTTTACTAAAAGTCAATCGATCTACAATTTTGATAGGGTGTTCCGCAACAGTAACGAATCCCTCGTGTTCTGTAGGTTTACCATCTATGTAGCATTTAACGCTGCCAGTAACTTTTATGTTTTCTAGTAAACGTTCTTTGAGTTCATAGAGCATATGCCATACTTTGAATGTAGTGACATTGATCTCACACTTGTATTTATCATCCAACGAGTCATACATTTCTTGAGGACGCGGAACTCTACCCGCACGAATGAATGAATTGATATGTTTAGATATCATTGGTCTTACTTTTGCACTAGGAATCTTACAACGTGCAACTCTAAGTAAGAATTTTATCCAATTAAAATCAGGTAGTTTTTCTATGTGTGCATCTGCTTCATTAGAACCTACGAACTGAGCAGTATCTTCACCGTAAATATTAATACCACCGTACCCAATAGCATCGTGAGATATTTCTGTGTAAGCAGTATGTGCAGCAAGGACAATGTTGCCAGTAGTCGCTTCGGAGAAACGATACTCCAAAGTGTTAGGACGATAAACGCACCCACCACCGACACCGATGAAATCAGCTTGGACAATACCACCGATACGAGGAAGATTATGCCAACATAAACGTAGAATGTCCGCCAAAACCCCTTTGTAATAGTTGTCAATGTCAGTTTGGTCATAACAAATTTTTACTTTAATCTTGTTGAAGACAGATTTAGTGCCAACAAAGAACTTACCATTGCGAGGATCAGTTCCAAATACTATAGCAGGTGCACCATCCCATTTAACAGACAATTTGGGATTGTTCATTACCTCATTCACAGCATTTGTTGCTTCCCTACGACCATAGAGTATCAAATCTTCAAGATGGTCAAGGTGTTTGTTGGGCATGTCGTCTGTGTCTATGCCATTATTATAACACTCTAAAGTAGAATCCATGACTATAAGTGTGCCAGTTTATAAAGTGTCTACCAAGGATCTCCAGACATTTTTAAACTACTTGCTACTTTTTCTGATTCATATTTGAATCTCATTTTAAGGATTTTTTTCGTACCTGCCTTGACACCGATAGATTCATTGCCAACAGGTTCAAAAGAAATCTTTTGTTCCATAATTGCTTTTAACTTTGGATTGTTCAAAGGGTCTTCTATGTCAGCAGTATAAGGTGTTTTAGTTCCTCTACCTGTAACCTTTACATATGGAGGAAACAAATCTGAATCTGCATCAATCCAACTCTTTATAATATAATCCCTTCTTTTAGATTGTGCAAGTGTATTTACTTTCTTTAACATAAGATCTCTACACTCATTTAAAACTGCTTGACCAATTTTTTCAGTAAGTTTTTGAACCGCTTTGTTTTTACGAATTGCTGATTTTCTTGAACTAGCAGAAGATGGTAAATCAAAATCTTTAATAACCAATTTTATTGCTTGATTATTAATATCAGATAATGCAATACTTAAATCTTTTTCTACAGTACCTACACCAGGATTTTTAAATCCAATGTCTGATCTACCAGAGGTTGACTTAGCAGATAAACCAAGAAAACCACCCTTTCTAAACTCAACTAAAACGTCAGTAGGATTCTTCTTTTGATTTACATCTACACCTGTAACTGCCTTAAAAGAAAAACCAGGTCTTGCTGTCCAATATACTTTTTTAATACCTTCATATCCATGTTTCTTTCCCCACTTTATAAAATCATTTGCCATAACACTAGCACGACCCATTTGATTCGTGCCTTCTTGTTCAGTTAGAAGTTCAATTTTTTTATTGTATTGACTCTCTGATGCAGAGTCAGGGAATTTATTTTTATTCAATACAAAAGCAGTGTAAATTTCATTTACATCTGCTAAGTCTGTATTCCTTGCCATTAGTTCAAACAGGTCTCCACCTAATTATTTAGGTTTTTATTATAATTTTCTAGTGCAGCATCTAAGGCATCAGTTGGTTGAGTCATTTCTTTTTCTATTTTTTCTCTTCTTGCACTTCTTATAATCATATTTTCTATGGACATCCAATGATCAATATTAAGTATGTCTATCTCTCCTCTTAATTCTTCTCTAGGTAAGGTTACAAAATCTTCTCCACAATGAGTTGGTTTACCATCTAAACGAGGACTACAAGCATGTGCAGGTGGATCTGTAACTGGTGCTGTGCATCCAACTAATATTAGTGGTAGTATCAAAAACTTATTCATCTTTTTTTAAAACTACAACAGGTGCGATCACACGATGGAACTCTCTAAAATATTCCATTCTGTCTTTAGCATACTCTCTTTGTTCTGGTTTTTTCTTAGGCATTATCCGTATGTGTGTATGTTGTAGGATTTCCTTGTAGGAGGATACTTAGGTTTTGCTTTACGCTTCACCGTTAATAGTATCTTTAATAACTTCTCTGTTTTTAATGTAGTCATACCCATTCTGGTTTGCGTGTTGGATCTCTAAGATAATTATCCTTTACCCAAGGTTTAGATGCAATGTATCTTTTATATCGAGTAAAGATATCGATACTTGTATCATACTTAAATTGATCAGGACCTGCAAAAGCAAAGTCTGTGGGAGGAAAACAATCATCAAATATAATATCAGCACACTCAATAGTGTATTGGCAACTGTGTGTCTTGTTATATCTATGCGTATACTCAGCACATAAAGCAAGTCCGTGTTCAATTAACCAACGGAAGTTTGTTTGTGCCCAGATAGTACAAGGATGATTACGGAATGCACCCTTCTCTGTTTTGTATGGTGAACCATCTACCTTAGGTAGGACACCAAAATTATGACCCCACTTATCTGATGCTACTATAGCAAGCATCTGACAAGTTTCTAGAGGCATCTTGACAATGTGTTTGTCGGGAAGAACCTGTGCAGATTTGACAGGATCTGGGGAAGTTACGAATATGTTCATGCGTTTAGTCTAACGCATCTAAGTTAGAATGTCTAGTCTTTTGTTTCTCTTCTGTAGCAAATCCAACAGATTTACTTTCATTTGATCTATTATATCTGACTATAGAAGTCAAAGCATCCATCACTTTTAAAATTTCTTCTGGTTTAGGATCTTCACCTAGTTCTCTTGCAACATAATAATACTTGTCAAAGAACTCTTCACCAACATCTATGAAGTCTTGAACTGTAATTTTTTCTCTCATACATCACCTTCCTGACGATTCTCAGAATGGTGTACATCAAACTCTCCACCAGGATATCTAGACTTAAGTTTGTCTACATTCATTTCAATAACTTCTTCTGGTGTAGTATCTAAGAGAATACATGCTTGAATAAAATACCACATGATATCACCTAGTTCACGTTTCATATGAAATAGATTTTCTTTAGTAACTGGTTTACCTTGAAAGACAATTTTCTTAACTATCTCAGTAAACTCACCTGCTTCAGCAGATAATCCTAATGCTGCGGTTAATGCTCTATGACTACTAAAGTCTTTAGAGTATAGATCTCTTAAACGATCTTGAAAATGACCACCATACTTACTTTCTTCAGAAGTAACAGCGTTTACAAATTCAGTATACTTTTTAAAATCAATCATACTTTAATTCTTTAAAAGATTTTTTAACGTTAAAACGTTTGGCAAGACTAAGTTTCTCATCGTCTTGTCCCGAATCAATAACATCGTCTTGTGCAGACTCCTCTACATCATACAATCTCATCTTCGCTCTGTCAATACCTACACAGAACCTTTTATTCATTGTGGGATCATGGTATCTATTCTTTAATTGTTTTACCATAATCTGATTCATCCCCTCAAGTTCCTCAGTCGAGATAAGAGCAAACATGAGGTCAGCAGTAGCAGGGAGACCAAAGGATTCACTCGTATCAGTAAGATCAATATCACTACTGCCATAGCCACTACGAGTCGTCTGAGTAGCGGAGACGATAGGTACATTAGTCTCAACTGCAAGACCACGGAGTTCTTCAGCAATCGCTTTAACATAGGTATAAGAGTTAACTATACTTCCCTTGTATCTTTGGGAAGCACAAATGTTTAAATAATCTACAAATATTATATCAGGTTTTATACTTCTTTTCAAGGCAAGGTCACTTAACAATGATTTAAAATGTCCTACATGTGCAGACGCAGTAGGATATTCTTTGATAATTAATTTACCTTGTGTTTTCTTACTCAATGATCTTATCTTTTTATCAAACATTACTTTAGGAAGATCAAGTAATTTTTGTATAGGAATATTTAATAGGTTAGCATCTATACGTTCGGCAATCTTTTCTTCTGCCATCTCAAGGGTAATGTAAAGAACATTTTTACCTTGTAAGAGAGCACTAGCAGCAACATGGCACATGAACAAAGACTTACCCACACCAGTACCTGCAAGAGCAATATTGAGAGTCTTATTAGGAAGACCACCTTTTGTAATTTTGTTGAAGAATTCCAAATCGAATGGAATCTTCTCTTCTTTTTGATGGTAGAATTCATATCTATCTTCAGCATCTGATATGTAATCATGACCAACATGCTGATCGAAAGATACTCCTAACGCTTCCGAAAGAATCGAAGGAATAGCACCTTTATCTTTCTTGGAATCTTGACCGTCAGCAATCTTAACAGATTCCATAAGCGATAGGTAGATCGCACGCTCTTGACACCACTTTTCTGTAGTATCCACGAGCCAATCGTATTCCGAGGGATCATTGGAAAGGACATTTAAAACCTCAACTGTTTCTTTAAATTGATCTTCAGATAGATCACTCCTTTCTTGACATTCAATACTTAATGCATTGAGAGATGGTAAAGCATCATACTGACTTACATACTCATGGATTTCTGCAAAGATAATCTTATGAGAACGATCAGTAAAATATTCTGCCTTCAAAAAAGGAAGAACCTTCCGTGTATACTTCTCATTATACACGAGATTACTTAGAATTGTGACTTCTAAATTCATAGGTAGTGTAAATAAGTTCCAACAATGTATTTTTTGTCAGACTCAGGAGGTAAACCTGAGTGTCTATATTGCCAGTTAGCAGGAAACATAAGGACTCTACCAGTTTGAGGAGAAACAGATTCTCCTAATCTAGGAAACATAGTTTGTCCACCTACTTGAACTGTATTGAGATATAGAAACATAACTAAAAATCTGCGAGCAGAATTAAAGTCTCCTACATCAACATGATCTTTAAATTGATCATGACCATTGTTATTATAATACTTTACTCGGTATTCTTCAAATGAATACTTAGCAGGAAAGTCAACCTCAACCTGTAATGAATTCATATACAACTGAATACAATCAACAAATACATCTTGGATTTGTTTTTGTATACCTACCCAAAGAGGATCTTTTGCAAGATACCTTTGTGATATATTTACCTCAGTAAATGATGGTCTTTGCTCTCGATCAACTACAGTTTTTTCTGAGTTAGTGTACGCTTCAATTATAGAGTCACAAAATGTTTTAGTAAACATTTCATCGTATACTTTAATATAATCTTTTAATTCAGTTCCCATACCGAAACTCCTTGGCAGCAGCTTCGTCTAATTTATCCATTATTTCTTGGGTGAAGTATTTGTCAGGATCCTTGAGGATAGCAGAAGGATAGACGCTAGAATCGCCAACAACAATACGGTTCCCTTTACGTTCAAAAACTCCATACTTCTCACCCAATTCCAGTAAACCGTAGTATCTGTCAAGTCCACGGTCAAAAAATAATCGAGTCTCAACATCTGAGTTCTCCTTTGTTAATCTGGACTTTTGGGTTTTACACCTGATAATATTTCCAACAACCTCCTTACCATCTTTTTCCTTCTTCTTTGATAGATATATAATTGTTGATGCAGCGTATTTGAGTCCACTACCGCCTCCCATTTCTTTAGTTGGAATGTATGCACCCACCACATCATAAGTATGGTTGGTAACAAGTAAAGGGACATTTGCTTTCCCTAACTTTAATGTTAGCACACGGAAGATAGATTTGACAACTTGTGCACGAGTCATGTCACGAGTCTCTTTACCTGCTTCAGAGTCTTCTATCTCTTTACTGGTAGAGAGCATACCTAATGAGTCCAGAACGAACATCATAGGTTTCTTATCATCTAACTCTGTATATTTATCAAGAATTTTAATTGCTTGAGTTCTAAATTGTTGTACTGTAGTAACAGGCACAATCATCATTCTATTAGAATCAATACCTCTGTCTTCAATCATCTGCTTACTAATAGCAGACTCAGATTCAAAATAGATTACGCCAGCATCTGGATTACTCTCAAGGAAATGTTGAACAATGCCAAGGCAAAAGAAAGTCTTACCAGTACTGCTTTCACCTGCAATAGCAGTGATCTTGTTTCCAGGGACTCCACCATAGATAGATCCACTAACGAGAGCGTTAAACACATAAGAACCAGTGTCAATGTAACCGCTTGTGTCACCAGCTGCCACTCCATCAGAAACGAGAGTTGCGTATTCATTGTCGATCTCCTTTACTATGTCTTTTAAAAAACTCATTCTGTAACTGTCAATAATTTAGTAATAAAATTAGAACGTTTCATTGCACGTTCAAACCACTGTGCTTCCTTTATATCACTAAAGGTTTTGGTAAACGGATGCATACCCGCACCAAATGCTTTTTGATACTCTACAAGATAAATTGGTTTCTTCATCCAAATAAAAACTCCAGTGATGCTACTTTTTCGGGTTGCCACCCAATGACATCCATGATGACTTTAATTGGTTCAAGGAAGCTCTTGTTAAATTGTAGTTCATAGTCTACCTGTTTGTCAAGTCCAAACTCCTTTGGGAATGTATTTAAGTAACTAATCACATTCTCAGCAATTTTATTAGGTGTTTTTAAGTATACAAATTTAATCTTTTCACCATCTTGTATTAGAGGATACTTGTGTGTCAATTTGTTTTTCTTATTGTAATGGTTGTACAATAAAGCACCCCGAACATGAATCGGTGTTCCTTTAGTGTATATGCCAGATGGGTTTGCCCACTTATTTAGATTGTTACAACCTCTAGGAAATGATATATCTTCTATTGGTAATTCTTCAAAGTGTGCTTTAAAATCTGCTACAAATTTTTGTGCTGCTTCTTCATCTTCATTCATAATCACAGTAAGACAATCTCTGATTGAGTTTCTACAGGCAGCAGGTGTAGATGACTTAACCGCTTCAATACCCATTATCTTAAGTTTTGGTTTTTCATAACGAACACCTTCACTATCCCATACATTTAAAATATATCTTTTCTTTGCTGTCCAGATACCTTTGTTAGCGATGTTCTCTCGCTTCATAATCATCTTCTGCTCATACGCTCCTACGTACGTGGCCAACGCTTCATAAGAACTCTCAATATATTTTTCAAGTTCCAACTTACAGACCTTATCAAGGAACGTAACGATGCTTTCAGCAGTCTTTTCTCTCCCTTTGTATACACTGTGAACCAAAGGACCGAGATTAAGATATATGCTATCAGTATCGCTTGCAATAACATAGTCTTCCTCCTCTGTTTTAAGTAGTTTATTTAGATACTCATTCATTCGTTGTTCAATCCAACGAATGCTTACTTGTCCTGAGAGTGTGATCGCTTCAGCGTTCGCAAGATTGTAGTATCGGAAGTATTGGTTACCGATAGCACCGTAGGCAGAGTTAAGTTGAATCTTTCTTGCCATTTGGATGTTGTTGAACTTTGAGATGTCTCTTTTGAGTTTTTCGGTTGGTCTTTTTTCATCTTCCTGTTTAGCAATAAGCATTCTCTTTTTATATATCGTGCGTTCATCGTAAATCTTCTGCATCATTTCGGGAAGGAAACCATGTACGTCTTTTCGATACTGAGCACCATTAGCACATACAGCAAACTCTCCATCAAAATCAATCTCTTGATTTAAGATCCTTTCAACGCTCGCACTGGGATGTCTCCTTTCGGCAAGCGTTTCGGGGGAGATATTATATTGCATAATGAGATGAGGATACAGACTATTGAGATCGAAAGAAACAACCCAGTCATAGCATCCCACTTTTGGTTCTTTGACATAAGCACCTGCGTATTTTTCATCTTTTTTAGATCCCTTTCGAGGGGGAACTACTATATTTCTATCGGTAAGATAATTATATATCATTGTATCCCACATACGAACCTGTGAGTATACATCTTCAAAATTTACTTTGGCATCATATGACATTGTGATTGCTAGTTCTAGCAATTTCATCTTATCTTCCAATCGGTCAATTAACTCAACGTCTTGGATGTTGTATTCCATAAACTTCTGCCAATCAGATGTATAGAAGTCTTTAAAATTTTCATACTCACTGTGATCAACCTTACGTTGTCCTAGTTCTACAAAAGCAATATGATCTAGACGATAGGACTCTTGGTTACTATAAGTAAACTTACGGTAAAGATCGAGATAGTCAAGAATGTTAACCCCAGAAATGTCATAAGCATAATTTTTCCTTCCTTGGACATAAACCTCCCTTTCATTTGCACGATTCCAAGGTGATAAGGACTTCATCCATTTCTCACCAAGTATACGATTAATTCTTCTAGCTATGTATGGCATATCATACAGGTTAACATTCCAACCTGTCAAGATGTCTGGTGTATTTTCTGCCCACCATGTTAAAAAGTTTGTAAGCATCTCTTGCTCTGTCCAAGAAACATTTAACTCTAAACCATCTGGTGCATCAAATTCTTTAGTTGTCCAACTATAATACTTTTTAGTTATCATATCCTTTATAGTGATAGATAACATTTCCTCTGCTGCTTCTTCTACATTCGGGAATCCGTTTTCACATTGCACCTCAATATCAAGTGCATAGATTTTCATGTTATTAATATCATAATCAACTTCTTTCGGAAACTCTTGTCGGATATACTGATATACAAATCTTTCATATCCATGAACTTCAAAATTTTCTACACTATCATATGTTTTGATAAACTCTCTTGCTTCTCTTGCAACACCAAATTTAACAGGAGAAACATATTTACCATCAAGTGTTCTAAACTTCTCTTTATTCTTAGACAAAACATAAAGGGTAGGAGAAAAGGATGCCCGATACTGTACGGACTTACCATTCTCATACCCTCTGTATAAAATCGTATCACCAGCAAGTTGAATGTTGGTGTAGAAAGAACTCATAATTTATTGTAAGTTTCCAAAAGTTTCTTAGAAGGTTCTAGTATACTCAGAACATTCTCTGATGTCAAGAAAATATCTCTTTGTGAACTAAACTTAGGAAATGGAGTAATAGATTCATCATCCATCACTTCATAACAATTTTCAATAAGGAGACTAGGTTCCTCATCGAGTTCTGTGATAGTGCCAATCAAATACTCTTTACGTTGCTGTAATAGTATTAGTTTCACTACTTGTTGTTGTAGTTCTTCCTCCATCTGCCTCCACTAATGAATTGTACTTTTGTTCGATCTCTGGATATGTTTCATATGCTGTAATTACTTCATCCATCTTTAGAAGTATTTGTTTTTTTACAGACATCGGAACCCATGGTGAGAAACGAATCTCAGGATCTGTGACTTTTTTAATGTCATCTTGCGTTTCATTTTCAATTAGAAGTCTAGGTTCATCTATACCTTCTAACCATACACTGTATGGATTATTTAATTGAAATGCTACTGGTTTGTTTGGTTCTTCCTTAGTTGTAACCTCATAAAGGTCACATATAATGTCTTCACCATTTCTCGTTCTTACGATTCTTACACTCATAAAAAAATACGATACGTTTATATTATAAAAGAGGAACTGACTTTTGTCAATCCCTCTTATCTATATGGTAATTACCACACGCATTTTTGGTTATAAGTAATTATACTTATAAATAAATATAAATCACTAACTAATTCCATGAAAACATATCTATTCAGTATCGGACTCTTCGCTTGTATTACAGCAGCAGTTGCAGTAGCACCACGTTTAGCATATGCAACCCCTTACTTCATGTAATTACTTTAGGATTACTTGAGGACATTTAAGTAAGATAACTGCCTTTGCTTGGAGTTTGATATCTCCAGACTCTTCAATTACTTTCTTAACTTCCTCTACCCCATACTTTGCACTAGCGTCACTATATGCCATGAGCAATGACTTGTAATCGTCATGCCCTTCTTTAGCATATTCACAGAAATTACCTCCCATAAACATTAGTAGGGAGGTAAGTGTTAGTTCAATCATACTAAAATTATATACTTACTTTCCGATCTTGTCAACAGCAGCTCTTGCTTTTTCTAAGATCTCACCTTTAAGAGGAACAAACCCTAACTTAGGTGCTTTGTCCTGATACTCATCACTTAGTAATGTACTGAGTGATGTTTTTATTGCCTCGGTATTTCTACCGTTACCTGTTTCATATGCAAGAATCCAAGTCAATGTAGCAATAGGATATGCTCCTTCTGCTGTTGGGTTTGGATTAGTACCTGCAAGATTCTCATCAAGTTCAATATCATTAAGTGCCTTTGCACCTGCATCTACAGATGGTTTTACAAAGTCACCATTCAAGTTTTGTAATGCTGCAGGTCTTACAACGTCATCAATATAAGATTGGTTCACATAACCAATAGCACCAGGTGTATTCTTAATAACACCAGCAACACCAGCATTACCCTTACCACCGACACCAGTTGGCCAAGCAACTGACTTACCAGTTCCTAGTGTCCATAGTGGTGAAAAATCTTGCATACTATTTGTAAATGCCTTTGTTGTTCCAGAACCATCTGAACGATATACCCAAGTTATTTTCTGTTCATCACAACCAACTTCCTTCCAGTTCTCAATCATACCCAATGCAACTTGAACAGCTTGTTCTTGTGTTAACTTAAGGTCACAGCCAGGATTGTTATAACCAAAGGCAATAGTTCCACCTGTCATAGGTATTTGGACTAATCCTCTTGTTACTTTGTCTATGTCCTTTTGTTTCATAGGGTCATCAGACGCACCAAAGTTTACGGTCTCGTCAATAAATGCTTTTCTACCGCTACCAGATCCAACTGCCTGATAGTTTACTCTTGCTCCACCAGATTTTGCTACGTCTGAGAACCAACGAGTATAGATCTTAGATGGGAATGATGCACCTGCACCACTCAACCTTGTTCTTGCATTTGCACAACTACTTGTTAGTAGTAAAGGAAGCAATGCAACTGCTAATGCTTTCATTTGTTTAGAAAAAAATAACACCCACTTAATATAGCATAAGTGAGTGTTTTGTATCTTTAACTACAGGTTAAGAACTGCATAAGTTTTAGTTAACCTATGTCATAGACTTGTCTTTTCTGGTGTTCTGGGATTACCTTTTGTAAATCGATTGTTAGCATTCCATTAACAAACTTAATTTTCCCAATCTCTACATCATCTGAGAGGTTGAATCCTCTAGCAAATGTTCTAGATGCTACACCTCTATGAACGTATTCTTCTTCTTGTGTACTCGGATCTTGTTCTTTTGATTTAACTAGCAATACGTTTTGCTCGGTTGATACTTCTACTTGATCTGCTGACCAACCTGCTAGTGCTAGTTCAATTCTCCATTTCTCTGATGACTCTTTGACAATATTATATGGAGGGTATTGTCCAGTCGGTGATCCAGTTCCGTATGCATGGAATCGATTGAATAGATCATCGAATCCTACACTATAGCGGTATGCTGCATCAAAAATTTTATCGACATCCTTAGATGTCCACTTTGTGATTCCCATTTTAGGCTCCTTTAATAAGCGAGATTTAGTGTTTGTCCCCGAAGGCGACACTACTATTTAACCATAAACCCAGGTAAGAATAAACAGTACACTCCGAACATATGTGTAAGGATTAGCACACCTATATAGTTGTACGTCAATGCGTATAAACTCACAATGAAAAAGTATTTACCTCTTATCATGTTATTGGCTTTCGGTGGTGCTGCTCATGCAGGTGGATTGTCTACTAGACATCAGTCTAGTCTTCAACATACTGTAGATTCACAACAAGCCACTTACTCAAGGATTGGTAACTCTTACTCAATCTCTGGAACCAATGTTACTACCACTCACGGAACTGGCAATGATGCAGTAACTGGTGGTTTAGGTGTCAACACTTACAGTGCATCAACTGGTGTTGGATCAGTAGGCACAATCACAGCAGGTCAAGGAACAACTAATGGAACTGGATCATTCTCCTTTGCTCAGTCATGGACTATAGGTGATATTGCTGGAACAGGTTCCGATCACACAGACTTTGGTAGTGTATCAATTACAAATGCAGGAACTCAGAACGATTCCACTAATGCACCAGGTACTCTTACTGCTGCTCATGCAATTACCCTAACAGGTACAGGTAACGTAGGTACATCTACAACAGGTCAATTCGTAAGCGAAGTTACTATCTTCGATTAATAATCATGAGGAATACATATAAGCTATTCCTTCTTGTAGCTATGGGTGGTGCTATAAACCCAGTCATAGCAGTGCCTGTGGTACCAAATTTCACCCAAGGCTCGATGACTACCCACACGGAAACGACTTCTACGGTGAAAGAGACCATAAATTCGATGGATTATAATACAGGCTACCAATTTTCGGTAACGGGGAATGGCATAACAACAACTGATAATTTATCACCCACAACAACATCTGTAAATGTAACTATTGAGGGAGTGAATACAACATGGACAGGAGTAGGGACAACACCCACCTTCACACAGACAACACCAGGTGCACCGTTTCAATACACAGAAACGATGCAAGGTCCAGGCTTGTCGAATCACACAATAATACAACGCGAAACCACCGTGACAAGCGTCACAGACACAACAAGTATCTTTCAACAATAGCGATATCCCTTGCTATCACTGGGTTTATGCCTAGTGTTCGTGCAGAAACTGTTGGTGGTGTTAGTGCTACTGCGTCTCCGATCGCCAATTCTTCAGGCTCGGTGACCAATCAAGCTATACAAGTTTTACAAGGTCCGTATATAACTAACACATATGGTAATGGTATACAATGTCAAGGTCCTACCTTGAACGTTACGCCATATGCTACAGGCACAGCATCAACACAAAAACCGTTTGAGTCATATTGGGATTCACCAGTGTACGACATGTCAGATTTGAATGATGACGGTGTGTTAGACAATCCAGGTGATATTTTGTACTACGTTCCTACAAGAACAGCACAGAAAGATAACTATAACTTCTCAGTTGGTGTGTCTGCTACATGGTCTAAACCATTAGATAAGAAACTACAAGAGCAATGTAAACAAGCAGCAGCTGCAAATATAGCACTTATGAATCAAACCGTAGCCAACAAGAGGCTCGATTTTGAGATCGCAAGATTAAAAAATTGTGGAGAATTATTAAAAGCTGGTATTTCCTTCCATCCTAAGTCACCATACTATGCTGTATGTGCTGATGTTGTTGTACAGAATGTGAATAACATAGCTCCACACGCACATAGCATACCTAAACCAGAAAGAGGCGTAAGCTTTAACCCTAATGGTAATGCTAGTGATCTAAAAGAAGTTTCCATAGGTATCAAATGAAAAAAATACTTTTGAAAATACTTGAAGGACTGGTTTTAGCGGGAGTAGTGACTTTTCTAGGGTTAGTATTCTTGTTTGAGTTATTAGATTTATTTTTAGTTAGACCGATATATCAAAAATTTTTCAAAAAGAAAAGACGTAGAAGAAGGTGACTATACCTAACATCCAAATTAATAATGCAGGTGTTCAAACCATTGGAACTAATCAGATATTTATTCCGAACATTCCACAATGGTTGATCGATAGTCCTGTACATTCAGTGCCTAAGTATCCACCTGCTACAGTGATAATAGGTAATCCTATTATTGATGTGCCTGGTTGTGTTGAAGCACATGAGGAAAGTGATAAAAGTAATACTATAATTGAAGACGACGAGGATAACGTATTAGTATTCTGTGATGCAGGTATTCCTTCTTATGATGCTATGGATTATACACCAGAGCAATTACAAATGGAAATAGAAGCACCACCACCTCCTGTTGTTGAACCACCACCTGCACCAGAAGTAGATACACCTGAGGTTCCACCTGTAGATCCACCTAAGGAAACTGAATGTCCCGCACCTAATCAACCTAGAGTGGGTGACTTAACACAAGATGGTAGTGAGAAAGTAATAGGTCATGAACTACAAGGAACTACCTGTGTAGTGTTGTATGAAGATACTACAGCAATCGAAAAATTTCTACCAAGTACAAATCAAGTTAGCGTAACAGCAGCTATCGCAGTGGTAGCTACAGCATCTGCTGCTGCAACACCATTACTATTGAGAGTTATAAAACCAGTCATTAAAAAACTCACTACAACTTTACAGAGAAAGTTCGGAAAAGAACCTCCTAAGTTAAGTCGTAGTGAGTTAAATTGTAATAGGTATCGTGAGAAGAAAGGATTACCTCCCTTCAAACGTCCTAAGAAAAGTATCATTAACAGATACAAAGATAATTTTCAGAAACCTCTTTAACAGTTCTTATTTAAGTCCTCTGCCATATTACCACCTATATCAGCTCCCTGATTACCGCCAAACATAGCGACCCAACCAGCAGCAACCCAACCAACAAAGGGGATAGTACTAAGAGTAGGAGCAGCACTAGCACCAATCGATGTACCCACCAAACGTCCTGTGCCTTCTGCACTTCCGATTGCTTTGATACATTCTTCGCTTTTACGAAAGGCAGTTATCTCTTCACTCTGTGCCTGTGTAAGACCAGATGGTTGATCTATCCAAGATCTCTTATTAGATACAGGACCGCCCTGATTAGTCTTACCATCTAAGAAGTATTCTTCAGCAACCTTAGTTGTCTCTGTAGCAAGTCCTAAGAAACCACCCTTAGTCTTAATATCTTTAGTGATATATGCAGTCTTAGGATCGTTGGCTTGATAACTTATTTTATATCCATCTTTGTCTGCTGATATAGCATATGAAGTATAGTCACCTACAGGAATGTCTATCTTAGGTAACTGACCTTCAGTTTTTCTACTAGCAATATAACCTATCATTCCCAGATGAGATACTGCAAATAAACTACCAACCACTCCGATTGATATCCATTTAACGTTCATAATAACCTCTTAAAAACTAGGAACTTTAGGTAATGGCATTACATCACCAGTTGCATCTGGAAGTTCTGCATCTACAATACCAGGTAGTGCATCTGATATTCCACTTCCTAGAGAACCTAATGCTTTCTCTTTGATGTTTTCTATGATTGCATCCTTGCGTATGTAAACGTAGCCAGCAGTGCCAACAACGGTAACAGATACAACAGCAGACGCAATAGCAAGTACATTAATAATTTTTTGCATGATAATTACTTAGAATCAGGGACGATTTTTACAGGACCTTGTTCTATCCTAATGGTTTGAGCAGGTGCTGTCTCAGATGCTTTAGCGATAAGGAACTCCATATCTTTCTTAGATATATTTGCACCACCACCATCAGCATCTTTCTTTTTCTTACCACCCGCAGCGACACCAAAAGTAGCTAATGTACCTGTGAAGACCGAAGCTATGAAAGTTGGATCAATTCTTTCTCCTCTCTCGTAACCTGGTATTTTAACATAATTTAAAGTTAAAATTCCTGCGGACCATACAAGAACGATCACTCTTATGAGTGTTGCTAAGTATTGAAGTTGCTCTTCTTTATCTTCAGCTACTTCTTTAAGTTTACCAAGAGGACCTTTTGGTTTTTCCTCAGTCTTTTTTGGTTCTTCTTTTAAAGCCATTATGCGGATATGATAACACTACACTATATATCATTCTACGACTTGACGTTTTTTACCGATGTTATATTTGGACTCAAGAGACCATTCACTCTTCTCTTTATACGCAATTACTTTGATCTGACTTAATGGTGCAGCATCTTTGATGCTAGATTCTTTAACTATTTCTACTAATCCCCAATCAGATAATAATTTAATTATTCTATTTCTTCTCTGTAAATCATTCTCAGATAGATTTGCTTTCTTACCATCTAAAGCAAATAATTCTTTGAAGTGTACTATGTAATACTGTCCTTTCTTATGAAGGATATGACATGATTGATATAGAGTTCTTTCTTTTCTAGACGCTACACCTATCCTTGTAAGGGTCTCACGAACTTTAAGGAAGTCATCAGGTTCCTTTAAATTCACTTCCACCATTTCATTTCTATTCCACTGAACTTCTTTAAGTTCATTCATGTTACTGACCCCCTGTGTTCAATTTATCTTTAATAAAATTAATTTGTTGTGGAGTGAGTATCTCAAGTGCCTGTTTTGCTTTCTCATAGGAATACCCATAATATTGCTTGACAAGTTCAAGATCATCAATCTTTTGTTTTTTACCCCAAGGTGAAAATCTCTTGCGGCTTCTGACGATATTTATAAAAAAATCATATTGCAAACGATTGTCCAGTGTTGAATGTAAATTCATTTCATTTGCGAACATTACTGTATCCATATGGTGAGACATACATTTATTAATAACGTATGCAGGATATTTCTTTTCCCAACCAGGATCTTCATCTTCTCCCATCAGATACTGTTTGGAATAATTAATTGAATTTAGATAATCCTTAAGAGGATAGTTCGATGTCATAATTTAATAAAAGAAGTTCTTTACGTTCTAGTTGATCTTTCATGTAGTCTCCTACAGATCTCATGGTATATGTATGATCATATTCTTGAGGATTCCAATCAACAAATCTTGATTTTACTAGGTTGGAAGAATTGTAAGATATCATTTGATCCAAATCACATTGATCACATTTTACAGCAAATCTATCATGATCAAATCCTACATGCATTGTTCCTCTCTTTCCATATAAATTTGCTTTGATATCGTATGGAGGATCTAAGTAAACAAATGCAGTAGCATCATCAACTAAAAGTTGTTCGTATGATAAGTTAGTTATATTCCAATCTTTAATTACCATCTTATAGTACTTGAGTTTTTCAATCCCTCTCATAGAAAAGTTTGAATCACTTGCTTGAGGACTAAAAGATGAAGACTCAGTTAAACCACTAAAAGAACATTTGTTTACAACATAAAAAGCAACTCCTGTATGAAAGGGATCACGTTTTGGTTTTGCCAAATACTCTTTGGCATCTTCAAATAAAACTCTTGCAGAACTTCGATCTGGATGTCTTTGTTTTATTTGTTGTAATTCTTTTGTAAGTTTGTCTCCTTGTAATTGAAGTGTTTTCCAAAAACAATATAAGGGTTCATACAAATCATTTACCCAAATATCTAACTGAGGATAAACTTGAGACACATACAGTGCAACAGATCCTCCTCCTAAAAACGGTTCTCTAAATTCTGTATACTCATTCATCTCAGGAAAAAATTGTGCCATCTTTTTAATAGCACGAGACTTACCACCAGGATAACGAAGAGGAGTCTTGAGAGCAGTTTTTGTAACGATCATTGAATAATCGGATACCTTTCATAGTCCTCTGGTGAGGAGGGCATTGGTTGATAGTATCCTCTACCATCTCTAGGTCCTGTAAGTGGCATTTGCATAATATCAATGGTCTCTTCAAACCATCTATTCATTGATCTTGCCATAGCACGATAAGATGTGCCAAGATAAATTTGACCTGCCACAACAGATAGAGTCGCAGTTCCCCAGAACAAATAGTAAAATCTAGACTTTACTTGTGCTCTAATCTTTTCTCTTTTTCTCATTAATTTAGTCATCGTGTTCATCCCATTGATCTGTTAGGTCTTTATTATTAAAGAATGCTCTATAGACTCCATACCCTGATAGTAACACTAGGATTACTAAGAGTGATATACCAAATGTTTGATTAGGGTCAGCATTGTAATGTGGAATAATTGCATTACATTTAGTCCAAGTACCAGGTAGAGTATAAACTGGTGGACATGATATAAAAAGATTCATTTAAAATTACACTCCAACATTATTTGTGTTAAACAGGCAAGAAGATTTACTTCTTGATCTACTACGAAAGCAGACTTGTATTGATACTCAGCAATGATTAAAACTGCTGCAGCAACACTAGGACCATCCATTAGACCAGATGCACTATCATACAACTTTCTCATAATAGATACAGGATCAGCATCTAAGTTAGCATGAACCCACTTCTTAACATCATTGAACTTTTTACTTTTCAATGCAGCAACAAGTGCATCCATATTGGCATCACCTAATGCTGCTAGAATTCCAGTATCTATAGAACCAGTTGATGAATACTTTTGAAGTTCGTTAAGTGTTCTTCTAAAGTCTGGAAAATATTTGTTAACAACTTCTGCAACAACCTTATCTGAGAAAGGAACATCTTCGGCAGTTAGAATGCCACGACATCTTTCAAAGAATGATGCTGCAAGTTCTTGTTTTACCTTTCCTCTAACGTTGAATTCAACAACAGTAGTTCTACTATGTAGAGGTTCAATAATACGATTCTTGAAATTGCAAGTAAATATAAACCTACAATTTTTTTGAAACGTCTCAATGTTTGCTCTCAATAGAAGTTGAACATCAGGAGTAGTATTATCTGCCTCATCAATGATAAGGACTTTGTGCTTACTCGTAGAAGTAAGTGATACAGTAGAAGCAAAATTACTTGCTTGGTTTCTTACTGTATCTAGAAATCTACCTTCATCAGATCCATTAATAACATAGAAGTCTGCTCCTAATTCAGTGCATAATGCTTTTGCAATAGTTGTTTTACCAACACCTGCAGTTCCTGAGAGTAGAAGATTTGGTATCTCTCCTTGTTTTACGAAACCTTTAAAAGTTTCTTTCACATCTGATGGAAGAATACAGTGCTCGATTCTCTTCGGTCTGTATTTTTCCACCCATAAAAAATCATTTGACATTAGATATTAGGTTCAAGTGCGATGAAGTATTTGATCATGTCTCCTTGAAAGAGAGCAACGTTTTGCTTACTTACAGTGACATTATAATCGCCTTTAATAAGTTTTAAGTTTTCAACTTTGAAACAATAACAAAACTCATCATCAGTTTCACCAACATTAACAGAAAAACTATTAGATGTATCGTTCTTCTTATCGGTCAACTGTAATTCCATTTTACCTTTGAATCCTACTAGACATAGATCTGATAGAGAATAGATACTTGCAACTCTTTGTAGTTTATCTAAGTCGTTAGTACGAAGACGAAACTTAACATCTTCAGAAGGAAGTTTGATTTCACGTTCTGGTGGTTGAGTAATGATATCTGGGTCAGCATAGAAAAATCTAGACTTGTAGATTCCAGAACTATCACTTACAGTTACATAGTTATCATTCGTTGTATCAATCTTAGGTGCATCTAAAGTATTCAAACCTCCAATGAATACACCCAAATCATAAATTGAAATCTGAGAATCAAACTGTTCTTCTACTTCAGCAATAGCAAGAATATTCTTATTAAGACTTAGTGTAGAGATTGTGTTACCTGGTTTGATAACAATAGATTTATTAATTGCACAGAAGTTTTTTAGGACTTCTAGTGTTGGTTGTGAAATGACGGTCATCTGTCGTAGTCAACTGTGAATGATGTAGGATTGTTTACTGCTGATTCATTTGCTTTAGCAGTTTTGTCATTGAAGTGGAGTAGCAACATTCCATAATGAATGATCTTAATGATGTCTTTCCTTGCTGACCCCTTTCTGTCATAACGTGAGGCATACTTAAGAACATTACTTCTACAGAATGCTTCAGCGTCACCAACAGAATCAATAAGGTCAAGAGTCTGAACGTTACCGACAGAATAATGACCTTTGTATGTGTTGGAGATGTATTCTGAAATCTCCTTGAGGATTAAATCCTCATTGTACTTTCTCATAATATAGAGAGGGTATTTCTCAACCCTCAGTATACTCTAGTTCTTCTTGTGCGTCAACCTTTGTATAAAGATCAAGGAATGATTGCTTAGTATCATCATCAAAACGATTGACACAATTAGTGATTGCGGTCAACTTGTCTCCGAAGATTGCATACGCTTGAACAATGTGAACCAAACGACGAGTTGTAATAACTTCATCAACACCACCATCAAAGAATGTCTTACGGATAACACCTGCCCACTTGATAAGCATCTCAGTGAACTCTGCATCACATCCTTGATTGATTAAGATCTTGCTTTCGATAGCAGCAGATGGGTACTCTTGCTCGAATGTAATTGGGAATCTTTCTAGGAATGCTTCATTAAGAACATTAGTTCCTACGAAACGACCATCATCAGAACCCTTACCTTTAGTATTCGCAGTTGCAATAACATTGAATCCTTGAGCAGGTTTTACATAACGTCCAATCTTTTTGAGGAATACACCTTTACCTTCTAGGATAGATTGTAGACATAGAATCTTGTTTGATGCAAGATCAATTTCATCTAGAAGGAGGATAGCTCCCCTTTCCAAAGCTTCGACCACAGGTCCGTTGTGCCAAACAGTGTCGCCATTAACAAGACGAAAGCCACCAATAAGATCATCTTCGTCTGTTTCGATGGTGATGTTGACACGGATTAACTCCCTATTAGTTGTTGCACATGCTTGCTCAACAGATAGAGTCTTACCGTTTCCAGAAAGACCTGTAATGAATAAAGGATAGAATTTACCAGATGTGATAACTTTCTTCAAAGAAGAATAGTTACCAAAAGGAACGTAAGTGGCATCCTTTTCTGGGATGTATGAAACTTCTTTTGCAGGTTTTGCAGATGGTTTCTTGAAGCACTCTTCAATCTGTTGTGCTGTCAAGTTCCATTTGCCTATACCTGATTTATAAGACTTCAACCTCTTACAGGCAGTAGCATAAGATACGCTAAGTTCTTTTGCTGAATTACGAATGTCAGAACATCCTACCTCAACACCAACATTATCAGTTAAGTGTTGAACGAGTTGTTCAGTTGTCACAGGATTTGGTTCAAAAGGCATGAGTCTTGTTTGTTTGTTTATACTATTAGTATAGCAGATGAAACTGCTATGTGTAGGGGGAGTGGACAGTTTGTCAATCGAACACTGCTGTCACACTCATCACTTGGCAATCAGGATTGCGTGACTCCGCTATCTTTCTAGCGTGGTCGTAGTCTCTGCATTGTACAACCTCATAAAAGATTGTACCTGCAGTGAATAGTTGGACTTTACATTTCATGCTACTTGCTCGATAAAGGCATTAAGGATTGTTTTGTTGGTCATTTTAGAACCCATGTGCTTTTTGAATGCACGTTGTAGTTCTGCTTTGGTTGCAACTTCGCCTTTAGTTTTAACTTCAAGGTCTTCAGTTCCATAACCAGTTCCCCTATCAGGGATGTAGAAAGACTCGGTAAAACCTGCTTTCTCTTTGATAGAAGCAAATTTTTCTTTCTTCCATTGCTTGTCAATTCCGTCAGCAAAATCTTGTTCAAAAGATAGCGTGCGAACAAGTCTCATTAATTCTCCTTTACTACAGATACGAATACCAACCCAGTTGTAATCGGTAATCTCTCTCATGTAACTAACCAGAGTCTGAGTAGTTTCATAAGGACTATTGCTGATCTTACGAGTGTATCCTGTCTCAGGGTCACGAAGGAAAAATACTTTTCCATATGAATGTTGAATACTAGATGTACGGAACTCATCTTTGCGATAGTAATAACCTTCATCCTCTGAATACTCTCTCATGTAACTCATAGGATTTGATTCTCCATCAGTTAGAGATACAACATTTACTTTAGTTACACCTTCAACTCTTTTTAGTTCAGCAACAATCTTACGAGTGCACATCATTGCTTCCGCTAGAGGAGTGCCACCTAGTCCATACTCTTGACTATAGTTTAGACGATATCCGTTCATTGCGAAGACTTGAGTATAGAGTAACTTCATAGACTCATCAAGTGATCTCTTGTTTTGACGTGATGAAAGAAACTCAAAGAGTTTGAAAGAACTGTCAAAGTTAAGACTATTTGCTTTAGGGGTAACAGCACTATGCATCTTAGTTTCTCCACATCCATAAGCAAATCCACTCTGGAAAGCATATACACGGAATGGGATTTGTGCTTTACGACAGAACCATACTAAGTTGTATACTTGCTTTACAGTATCAAGAAGGCAATGATTCATAGAACCAGACCAATCAAGATACATAACCAGACCATGATTCTTACCCTCAGGAACTACTGTGACTTTTTTGAATATATCATCAGTTAGTTTGTATTTGTAAAGAGTATTAGTGTTGATAACACCAGTTTTAGATGTTGCTGCTCTCTTGTACTCATCAGCAGACTTTCTCATTTCAAATTGCTTTAGAAGATAGTTAACAGATTTCTGTGCATCTTTCTTGTATTTTTCAAAATGATCAACAGCATAATTTACATTCTCCATGTAATGATCTTGTTGTTCTTTGTCTCTGAATGCTTGACCATAGAAGAAGTATCTAAGATCTTCTTGAATTTTAGTGTGAGGAACAATAACCTTTTCAAGATTAATTTCTGGAAGAGTTAGATAAACCCACTCTCTTGCATCCTCATCAACCATAGATTCAATAGCCTCTGCTAATGCTTCCTCTGTAATACTCTTAGTCTCATCATGACCTGTTGCAATTTGACCACCACCAATTCTAGAGTCTGGTTTAGTTGTTACTTGTGCATCATCTTCAGATTCTACTGTATCATTTGTTTGTTTTGATTCAGTAGGTGTAGGTTTCTTTAGACCATCCCAAGGTTGTTTTGGGTCGATAGTTAGTTGATCAGGTGTTTCTTCTACCTCATCTTGACCATCATAGTCTTCGACAAGATCATTTCCAGATAGTAATTCTAAATCCTCTTCATCAATCTTTGGTTTTGCGTCTTGAATCTTTTTAGCATGACCATACATTTCTTTAGCAAGATCAACTACATCTTGAAATGTTTCAGTAGCACCAACTCTTTCTACCCAGTGCTGCTCGTCCTCATTGAAAGGCATTGAACGATTACCTTTGAAATATAGATTGATACGATCGATCAAAGGAAGATCTTCTAAGTTTTCATGCTTTACACCGAAGAAATCATCGTTCCATAATTCTTTATATCCGTCAAAGAAAGACTTACGAAGACCAGGATATGTCTCTTTCATAAGACGTTCGATACGAGCATCTTCTATAACATTTACAAATGCTTGAGGAGCATCTCCGAAAGGATCGTTAGGAGTGTAGAGAGCGTGTCCTACTTCGTGTCCTACTAAAAGGTCGTATACAGTATTAGAAGCGGTCTTCCAGATTGGGAGAATCAATAGACGCTTATCAACATCAAAACAAGCAGTAGAAACTTTACGGTGCTCTACAGTTAGATTCTCTGTTGCTAATAGTTTGGCAAGTGTGCCTTTTACTTCTTGATTGATCATCGTGTTTGTTTGTTTATACTATTATTATAGCGGTTCACACGACCAATGGTCAAGCTAGTGGACACTTTTTTAACTGTCTACTGGCAGGCACATACCAAATTTCTATCTCCATGTACATTATCTATACGATTAACTGCTGGCCAAAACTTATTTTTTGGTAGATTAGGGAACACTGCCTGTTCTCTAGTAAATGGATATTCCCATGTTCCACATATTTCTGATTGAGTGTAAGGTGCATTCTTGACTATCTCAGGACATTCATTAATCTCTGCTCTTATCATTGCCATTGCTTCACCAAATCTCTCTAACTCTTTCAGTGATTCTGATTCCGTTGGTTCTACCATCATAGTTCCTAGAACTGGCCAAGACAATGTAGGTGCATGAAACCCATAGTCCATCAGTCTTTTAGCAATATCTTCTGCAGTTACTCCTAGATTACGACAATCAAATATACATTCATGTGCAACTCTACCATTATCTGCTTTATATAATACGTCAAAGTATGGTTCTATCTTCTTTGCTAACCAGTTTGCATTTAATAATGCCACCTCTGTTGCCTCTCTAAGACCATCAGCACCCATCATTCTAATATACATCCATGTAATAGGAAGAATACTAGCACTTCCTTGAGTTGCTGCAGATACTCTTTGATTAACAAATGGTGCTAGATGTGCTGCAACACCGATAGGACCTACACCAGGTCCGCCACCTCCATGTGGAATACAGAATGTTTTATGTAAGTTTAGATGACATACGTCTGCACCATAATGACCTGGTTTACAAAGACCTACTTGTGCATTTAGATTTGCACCATCAAGATACACTTGACCACCAAACTCATGTACAATGTCACATATTTCTTTTATAGTTGTTTCAAATACACCATGAGTAGAAGGATATGTAATCATACAACCTGCTAATTCATCTGCCTCTAGACATGCTTTCAATCTTAGATCATGTATATCAACGTTGCCATTACTATCACAATCAACACTTACAACTTCCATACCTGCCATGATACAAGTTGCAGGATTAGTTCCATGTGCACTCTTAGGAACTAGAATCTTATTACGTTTCTCTCCATTTGATTCATGGTATGCTTTGATTGCTAGTAAACCTGCATACTCACCTTGTGCACCTGAGTTAGGTTGTAATGATATAGCAGCAAATCCTGTGATATCACATAACCAATCTTGTAAATCACACATAATTTGTTCGTAACCAAGTGTTTGTCCTGGTGGAGCAAATGGATGTATATTGTTGAACTCTTCCCATGAGACAGGCATTAGTTCTGCTGCAGCATTTAACTTCATTGTGCAACTTCCTAATGGCATCATTCCATTTACTAATGAATAATCCTTAGACGATAATGAATAGATATATCTCATCATGTCAGTTTCACTATGATAGATATTAAATACTTCTTGAGTCAACCAAGGTTCTTTTCTGACAGGAGTGACCATCCATTTATAATCTCCTACTGCATCTAGAACATGATCTACTGTATTTTCTTTATGAGGAAAATCTACTTGACTGTCTATAATTTGATGTAATTCAAGTAATGTGGTACACTCATCTAAAGAAACAATATTCCAACCATCCTCATGTCTTACATTAAAATCTGCTATAATAAGAGAACTCTTCCATCTGACAGTATCAAACCCTTCAGATTGATCAACCTCATATCCGCACCATTTCAATGCTAATTGTAGCGTTTGCCTATATTGTAGTACTCTGGTTGCTATTTTTTTCAGACCTTCCGAACCGTGGTAAGCAGCGTAAAAACCTGCCATATTTGCGAGGAGTGCTTGAGCAGTGCATATATTGGACGTTGCTTTGTCTCTTCTTATATGTTGTTCCCTTGTTTGTAACGCTAATCGTAGTGCTGGATTTCCTTCACTATCTACCGACTGCCCAACAATACGTCCAGGAATCTTACGTTTATATTTCTCAGTTGTTGCAAAGAATGCTGCATGAGGTCCTCCATAACCCATAGGAACTCCA
>VTLG01007712.1_pt1 | contig 32513 bp, 38 predicted proteins | sample 4694571 | NCBI WGS metagenome assembly VTLG01 (sample SAMN12604809, study PRJNA352737) | marine metagenome | biome: ENVO:00000447; feature: ENVO:00000209|ENVO:00000569|ENVO:01000036; material: ENVO:00002151; isolation source: viral sequences binned using virsorter ...
TATGATAGGATGGTTAGCAAGACAACAAGCATATGAATCTGCCTACGTTGCCTATACACATCCAGAGATGTTTGATCAGAATGGGAATGTAATTCCTGATGAAATTGTAGCAGTTCGATTTGAAAACAATTATGACAACACCGACGACGAAGAAGACGACGACTAGGAAGCCTAGAACTCCTAAAGCAAAGGTTAAGTTGCCACCTAATCCTTTTATCCATGAGATTTTAGAACTCGTTAGTGAACAGAGGAGTAAAGCAAAGAAGATAGAAATTCTTAGAGAGTATCGGGATGATTCTTTAACTTCTATTCTCATCTGGAATTTTGATGAGAGTGTGGTGTCGATGATTCCGGAGGGTGAAGTTCCTTATAATAAGAATGAGGTTCCCGTAGGAACTGATCATACATCTTTGAGAAGAGAATATAAAACTCTTTATCATTTTGTGAAAGGTGGTAATGATGGTCTGAGTAATCTTCGTAGAGAGTCGATGTTCATTCAGATGTTAGAAGGACTTCATCCAGATGAGGCAGAAATCCTATGTTTGGTGAAGGATGGACAACTCCATACCAAATATAAATTAAATCGTGACACAGTTATGGAGGCGTTCCCTGACATTACGTGGGGTGGTAGATCATGACAGTTAATGTTGGTGGTAAACATATTAAACGAGGAGAAGTAGAGGTGTCGGGAGAAGAAAAAAAAGAAGATGAGAATAAATTAGATCCGTCGGCTTATTCATGCCAAGTTCTTTTAGAGAATACAACTCTTGAGAAAGCTAATGATAAATCTCTTCCTAGTGATGGGTATCTTGTATGGTATAACGTAGAGGGGAATGAGTTATTAGATGTAACTCGCTCTGGAAAACAGTCAAATGTTTTTGATCTTTATTATGACAGGTATGGAAAGGATTTGAAGAGGATTGAATGGGGATTTGGAACCATTAATCCTTCTCAATGGGGACACCAACAACCAGAGAAGAAAAGGAGGAAAAGAAAGTCGTGAATGATGAAGAGCTGAGAGCTCAAATAGATGAGCTTATTAGGGATGAAATTCAGGACGGTATAAATGAGTACTTAGATAACCAAGAAGAATCTGAGAAGAGTGGCCTGGGTTTTGTGGGAAAGGAAGATGAGGATGAATTAAAGGTTAATATATCTAACGTTGAAGTAGATAAGCTTATTAAAGAATATAAAAAGATTAAAAAACGTCAGCGATCTAATCTACATCAAATAAAACTTTTGGATCAGCATGGGAGGTCTTTGGATGGATCCTCATGATATAGAATTACGTAATACATCTTTGGAGTTTGAGTATGAAAGAATGGCTAGGGAGATTGATGAGTGTGATGATGTAGAAACTCTCCAGCAGATGTGTAAATTTTTAGTTAAATTGGAGATGAAAACTAGGGAAACATATAGTATAATATTACAAGATATGATGCCTGATCTCTGCGATAAATAAGGAAACGCAACTTTATTATGCCTCAAGACTACATTGACACCCAAGGGCTGAGTCCCAAGATGAGTCCTGAAGAGACCGCTAAATGGAAGGAAAAGGGTGGAGATAAGCAGAAGCATAAACCTATGCAGGTTAAACCTCGCAGGATGCATACTCCTCAGTTGGTTAAGGAATTAAAAATTCTTATTAATGAAGTACTAGATGAGAGAGAAGGGAAGATGGACTATGTTTCCTACTTTGATACTGAGAAGTTTAAGTATCGGGTAGGGGAACAGGAGCCTCCATACCGACCATGACCATGCAGGAGATAGGTTTAGAACCTAAATTTTATTATCCAGATGGTGATGTAAAGGGATTTCAAAAGAGAGTACCTTGGACTGATGATGAATGTATTCTTATTGCCTTAGATAATTGCCGTAACCTCTGTGGACTTGATAAGAAACAAGTAGAGCGTATAATTAAAGAGAGAATGGCTGGTCCTGAATTTTTTCCCAATCGCTTATTAGAAAAATGAGATTAGGTATTATGTGTTCTGGTAACGGAACAAATTTTGAGAATATAGTTCGTACTTGTAAGAAAGATGAAGTTGTGGTGATGGTACACAACAAGAAGAAGTGTGGTGCTGCTAAGAGAGCAGACAAATTGGGAATACCTCACACTCAGATTAGTAGCAAACAAGAAGATACTATAATTCAAATCATGCAAGCTTGGAAAGTAGATCTTATTGTTCTTGCAGGATGGATGAAAATAATAACACCTAAGTTAATTAATGCCTTTCCTAATAGGATTATAAACCTTCACCCTTCTTTACTTCCAAAGTATAAAGGGTTACATGCGATTGAAAGGGCACTAGATAGTGGTGATGAAATGACTGGGGTTAGTGTGCATTATGTAAATGAAGAATTAGATGGTGGTGAAATAATTCTTCAAGAAGAAGTTCCCATTTTACCTAATGATACTATAGAATCATTAACTAAAGCCATTCAGCGCAAAGAGTATTACCTTTTACCTAAAGCAATAGAACATGTTAAGTACAAAATACCGATTGGAGCTCACTGATATCTGTGGTCGTATGGTGTCAGACGGACCAGTGACTCTGGATGAGAGGATCTGGTTGAATAAGTTATGTGAACACAATCCGCAAGCAAAAGAGCTGGCAGGTTCTTTATTATGTCCTAATACCGTGGGTGAGGACGTTACCTATCACGAATAAATTGTATCAAGATGATACAAAAGTGTAGCAACGAATACATAGTTGACTATATAGTATGGGTATGTTATCATATCCACATCGTTCAGCCCATATGGGCCGCAAGTAAGTCGCGGAACGGATTTCGTTCATCCCTTCGGGGACGCAAACGACTAAAGGAACGGATTAAAAACCCAACTACTTTAGGAGTAACACAATGGCACAAGTCACTTACCGTGGTATCAAATATGATACCAATGACAACAAGAGTTGTCAGAAGCAAGTCTCTGAACTAATCTACAGAGGCATCAAGCATACAGAGTCAAAAACTGTGTGTGCGAGGTGAATTAAGTCTTACTTGGACTAATAAGCAAAAGCACTCTTTACAGGGTGCTTTTTTTAATATATAATAAATCTTATGCACGAATTTAAATGTTACACATGAGAGAACAATTATTATCAGCAGTTAAAGCCCATGCTCAAGGTGAAATTGCAAAGCATAGAGCAAACGTGAATGTATATCTAGAACATCCCGCTGGTATTGGCGAGCATTCAGATATTACCGAAGCTATTCAAGTAGAGTTAGATAAGATTGCTCGTTATCATGATCAGGTTGAGGTAATAGATAAGTATTTCAAGTAACATGGATAAAGAACGCTTGAAATTGATCGTAAGGAATCTTAAATTACTTGTAGATTCCTTAGAATCTGAAGTGCATTCAGATGTTGAATCATATACAAATTATGACTTAGGTCCAGGAATTGCTGATTACGATGAGGTCTTTGATGACGACGACGGATACCCCGATTAAACTTATAAGTGTCACTCCTGATGCGGAGAAGACGATAGCATATGTTGCTCGTGTGAGTAACCCTGCGAACCAAGAGAATGAAAAGTTCGCTGGTCTATTAAGGTATTGTATTAAACACGGGCATTGGAGTGTCTTTGAGCAGGCATTCATGACGCTAGAGATTAATACTACAAGAGGACTTGCTGCACAGATACTACGGCATCGCTCATTTACCTATCAGGAGTTCTCTCAAAGGTATCAGGATGTCTCTCACATTAGAGAGGATATACCTTTGCCTGAACTTCGGAGTCAAGATGAAAAGAACAGGCAGAATAGTATTGATGATGTAGATCCTGCAATAGTTGAGAAGTATAATGAGAAAATGAGAAAGCATTTTGATGCATCTATAGATCTCTATAAAGCGATGCTTCATGATGGTATAGCAAAGGAGTGTGCAAGGTTTGTACTTCCTCTTGCTACCCCTACTCGTTTGTATATGACAGGGAGTGTAAGATCATGGATTCATTATATTGATTTACGTTCTGCTCATGGAACTCAGAAAGAACATATGGATTTGGTAGAGAATGTTCGTACAGTTTTTAAAGAACAGTTTCCAACTGTGTCTGAAGCCCTTGGTTGGATTGGGTAAGTGTCCGAGTGGTTAAAGGAGACGGACTGTAAATCCGTTGGCTCTGCCTACGTTGGTTCAAATCCAACCTTACCCATACTAAATAAAATTACATAACTTTATATTGATATGCCAACATACCCTGTTATTAACAAAGAAACTGGTGAGCAGAAAGAACTTTCCATGTCAATGACTGCATATGGAGAGTGGAGAGAAGAGAATCCTGATTGGGATAAAGACTGGCTAGCAGGTGTTGCTGCCGTTGGAGAGACAGGAGAAGTATATGATAAACTGATGAAACACCATCCTGGATGGAATGATGTGCTTCATAAAGCATCGAAAGCTCCTGGATCTAGAGTAAAACCCTTATAACCTATGCCAAGAAAGAAAAAAGCAGATCAACCTATTGGTGTTGGCTTAACGGTCAAGCAAATGAAGAGAAAAAAACCAATTAATAATGATTTCCTCCGGGACATTGAACCTCTTACTCCTAATCAACAATCATTATTCGATGCTTATGCTCAGGATAAGAATTTGATTGCATATGGGTGTGCTGGTACAGGTAAGACATTTATTACACTTTACAACGCACTTAAAGATGTCTTGGACCAAGAAACTCCTTACGAGAAAATATATATTGTTAGGTCTCTTGTTGCTACTAGGGAAATTGGTTTCCTTCCTGGTGATCATGAAGATAAGTCCACTCTTTATCAAATCCCTTACAAGGCTATGGTAAAGTATATGTTTGAGATGCCCACAGAAGCCGATTTTCAAATGCTTTATGGGAATCTTAAAGCTCAGGACACTATTGACTTTTGGAGTACTTCATTCATTAGAGGAACAACTTTTGATAAAACGATTGTTATAGTAGATGAATTCCAGAACTTAAATTACCATGAACTGGATAGTATAATGACAAGAGTGGGTGAACAATCTAAGATTATGTTTTGTGGTGATGCTACTCAATCAGATTTGGTTAAACAAAATGAAAGAAATGGTATCCATGATTTCATGAGAGTTCTACGTCTTATGCCCTCTGTTGATATTATTGAGTTTGGTGTAGAAGATATTGTCCGTTCCGGATTGGTTAAGGAATATATCCTGGCTAAATTGGAATTGAATTTGTGATTCATGAAAATTATTGATGATTTTTTACCTTCATATCAATTTAAGCAGCTTCAATCAGTAATACTAGGGGATACGTTTCCTTGGTATTATAATGATAGTTTGGCAAAGGTAGATGATGGGAAATATGGATTCACACATGCCTTTTATTGTGTGGATCCACCTTGGAATGGAAAGGGATCTCCTTTTTATTCCATCCTAGAACCTTCTAAGAATTTTCTTTATAAAAAACTAGGAGTTAAGAATTTACATAGAATTAAAGCAAATTTAAATCTTAAAACTTTATTTCATCAGAAGACGGGTTGGCATACAGACAATTATAAGTGTTCTACTACGGCTATACTATATCTTAATACTAATAATGGATGGACAGAATTTAAGAAAGGTGGTAGAGTAAAGAGTGTAGAAAACAGAGTAGTTATTTTTGATTCTAATTTAGAACACGCAGGAGTAACTCAGACGGATGAAAAACGAAGAGTGGTAATTAATTTTAACTATGAAGTTTGAGTATTGTAATTTTTTAGGTGATCTTGAATTAGAAAAGAAAGAAACTCCTGGATGCCGACTGTATCATCTTCCTAATGGAGATTGGGTTCCTTCTATTACCTCAGTTACCTCTTTTTATAACCGACAGATTTTTGTTGACTGGCGTAAGCGAGTTGGTATTGAGGAAGCAAATCGTATTACTAAGAAAGCAACTACCCGTGGCACAGATTTTCACGAAGCTGCTCAAGCATATTTGGAAAATAGAGATTTGGTGTGGGAGGATTTCCTTCCTGCTACTCAGTTTATGTTTCATCATGCTAAGCCATATCTGGACAAGATAAATAATATACACGCTATAGAAAGGACTTTATACTCACAATACCTTGGTCTTGCTGGGAGAGTTGATTGTATTGCGGAGTATGAGGGGGAGCTAGCGGTCATAGATTTTAAGACATCTGAGAAGATTAAACCTGAGAAATGGATGGAAAATTATTTCGTTCAGGAGACCTTCTATGCTGCTGCATATTATGAACTAACTGAGATCCCTGTCAAGAAACTTATTACCTTGATGGTGACACCTGGTGGTGAAGTAAAGGTGTTTGACAAAAGGAATAAAGGGGATTATATTAAATTATTAGTGAGATATATTAAAGAATTTGTACATCACAATACTAGGTCAGATAATGTCGAAGGAGAATGAACTAGAGAAGGCATTAGAGAGCAAGTTCTTTTGTCCTGCTAAATTTGCAGAGAATATTGAATCACTGGTGCTTAATAATAAGGACATGAATTATATTGATGCTATTGTTCATTTTTGTGAACAGAATAATATTGATATAGAATCAGTTCCTAAACTTATTTCTAAACCCTTGAAAGAAAAGATCAAGTGTGATGCACAGGAGTTAAACTTTATGAAGCGTACTTCCCGTGCAAAGCTCCCTGTCTGAGGGAAATTCGACTTTTTATTCCAAAAAAGTCGCAAAAAAAAGTCCGGTAAAAAATCCCCCCATTACCTTTTAGCATGAACGAACTTTTAGAAATGAATAAACTTGTACCGGGTGGTGCATGTCCCGTGATGGTAGCCGCAATACCTAAACAGATTCAGAAAGAACTTGATGTATGGGTAAATGAAAGTAAGAAGTTTAAGAATAGTCCATTAGCATCACTGAAAGCCCATGAGAATGTAGGGTATCTTGCTCTGGATGGGAAGACGCATAATTCATATCAATGTTCTATCTCTCCTCATTTAGTTGATAGTTCTTTCTGGTTAGCATGGGTGCTGAGATTGAGTGCAAAGTATTGGGGAATGGAAAAAGATAATAGGAAGTTTAAATTGAGAAAGTGGGATGGTCACTTTGATGGGTATGATATCTGGACTAACTTTGCATATCAAGGAGATGATAATCCTACACACAACCATGCAGGAATGCTTTCAGGTGTGATATATTATAAGAATCATACACATCCTACTATATTTGATGAGTATAATGTAGCATATGAAGGTAAGGATGGAACGATGGTGATGTTCCCTGCTTCAGTACTCCATCATGTAGAACCACAGCACCAGAATAAAGAAAGAATTACTCTTGCATTTAATATTGTAGAAAATGATGCCCTTTGATGCATACCGGTGTTATCTCTCTTTGAAGAATCACTTTACTAAGGATCATTATGACTATATCAAGTATCGTGGTAAAACGAGAGCAACTCAAAAAGCCTTCTATAAGAGAAAGGACCGATTTTGGTTTGAAAAGTTCGCACGGCAAAAAAACGATAAAGAGGTAGAAGAGTTTTTTGTCTCTAATTTCGTATATACTACTGATCCGGGAACTATGTGGATTGGTGAAATGATTAAAGAAGGAGAAGGACGATATATTGATTGGAAAAAGAGAATTCAGTCACTTTCGTATATTTTTAAAGAAGAGGTAAATACGCTTTTTGACCAAAAAAAGGTAAATGAGGTATTTGACTGTTCTACTGGACATCCACTAATTTTGAGAAATTATCTAGGTGGGAAAACCTCCCTTGAAACGCTGGTAATCTGTGATAGAATATTTGAGTATAGTAAGGATTTTGATCAGCAGCTAGAGGATCCTGTGTGGAAAACCGTTAGTAGAAAGATTAAAAAATACTCTCCTTTCCTAAATATAGATGTACCCCGTTATAAAAAGATCCTAAAAGAAACTGTCCTATGAGTTTTTTCGATTCTGAAATGGTCCGAGCAGAAATGACGGAGATTGCTGAACTTCAAGAAGAAGTTTATGGTAATATTTTTTCATTTCCTCAGATGTCAGTGGATGATCAATTAAATCAAATTGAGACACTCGAAAAACTTTTAAATAAACAGCAAATTCTTTATACCCGTTTAAGTTTGTCGGATGATCCACAAGCTAAAACTATGAAAGAAGAAATTTGTAAAGGAGCAGTTGCAATGGGTCTTCCTGCCAATGTTGATATGCAAATCTTGTTTAAGCAGATGACCAATATGGTCTCTATGATGCGTAAACACATTGACAAAACTAGTTCTACCTAGTAGAATAAACAGGTACACACAAGCCAAATCTCAAAAAATCCGAGGTAATCTAATGTCTTTTAAAGACCTTAAAAAGCAATCTTCTCTTGGTTCACTGACCCAGAAGTTAGTCAAAGAAGTAGAGAAGATGAACAATACTGGTGGAGGTGGTGATGACCGTCTCTGGAAACCAGAAGTAGACAAGACCGGGAACGGTTATGCTGTCATTCGTTTTTTACCTTCTCCTGAGGGTGAAGATATTCCTTGGGCAAAGATGTATTCTCATGCATTCCAAGGTCCAGGAGGATGGTATATTGAAAATTCCTTAACCACAACAGGTGGTAAGGATCCTGTATCAGAGCACAATCGTGAACTCTGGAACAGTGGTAATGAATCCGATAAGGATACTGTTCGTAAGCAAAAGCGTAAGCTTTCTTATTATGCCAACATTTATGTTGTAAAAGATCCTACCAATCCTCAGAATGAGGGTGGAGTATTCCTCTACAAGTTTGGTAAGAAGATCTTTGACAAGGTGATGGAAGCAATGCAACCAGAGTTTGAGGATGAGAGTCCAATCAATCCATTTGACTTCTGGCAAGGTGCAAACTTCAAGTTGAAGATTGTTAAGAAGGATGGTTACTGGAACTATGACAAGTCAGAGTTCGATTCAGTGTCTCCACTCCTTGAAGATGATGATGCACTAGAAGCAATTTGGAAGAAGCAGTATTCTCTTGCTGCTGTAACTGCTTCAGACCAATTCAAATCTTATGATGATTTGTCTAAGCGTCTTAAGTATGTTTTAGGTGCAAAACCTTCTACCCGTCGTGTATACGATGAGGAACTGGAGGATGAGAGTGAGGGTCGTGGATCATTTACTCCTGATTTTAAGAGTAAAGCACCTGTTGCTGCTGCTCCTGTAGCATCGGCTAGTGCGGATGAAGATGATGCACTAAGTTATTTCCAGAAACTTGCTGAGGAATAATTAAGAGTAAAGCCTAATACTTTCTCCTTTTACTAAGGTTTCACTCACATACTGAGTGGAACCTTTTTTATATTCCATGATTTTATCTAGATCATTGAATATTGTATTGAGATATATGGGTTTGAGGATGAATATATTTCTTTTAGCATCTTCAATTTTGTTCTCATATTCAAGATTACTGATTGACTGAGAAATGTTGGATACTGTTACACTTCCTACATCAGGATCGAGATATGTTATAGAAAAATCTTGATCTATAGTTAATCCTTCAGGAACTATATCTACTCCTTTAGAATTTTTTACACCAGTACATTCATAATGGTGAGTTGCTCCAATATTCTCATCATTTCCATACTTATCGATTAAGAAGTTACGATAAGAATTTTCACTCATTGGCCATTCTGTTTGAATATTGATCATATTATTAGACAACAGAATAACCCAATCTAGAGTGGGATCATCATAAATTTTTTCTGCTACATTATCTGGTCTTTCATTTCCAATTATTTTATATTTGGTAAAATAAGATAAGTCCGAATAGATATCTTCTCTCAGCTTACCTCTTTTAAAAAGATTTTTTACTTGAGAAAAATCATTTATGGTTTTGCTTCCTGGAGTTCTATTTACATATAAGAAGTCCGGAACTTGACTGAAGTATGGTCTACTCATGGTTAGAACCCGGTTGTTGGATCATCTACATCATTAATATCATCATTATAGACAGGTTCAAGCTCATCAAATTTCATTTGAACATTATATGAAGTCATTGAACCATCTTCATACGTCATATAACTTCCATCAGGTGCATAAGAAACATTAAAATTACTTAATGCACATGGTTTAATTTTATTTAAGAAGGGATGGTCCCTAAACCCTGTGTTGAAAATGTATTGGATTTTATAAACAGCAGGAACGCCTAAGAAAACTTTATCTCTTCTTTTAACTGCCATTGTTTTCTTAAAAACTTTAATAATTTTACGAACTATTCTTGCTTCTTCTTTATCTCTGGGTGTAAATCTAAAATTATAAGTGAATGTTCTGAGTAAAGGACCATTAAAGAGAACTTCTAAGTTAGGATTAATTGCTATTCCTGCTCGTCCCAGGAGGTTAGCATTAACTGCTTTACCCGCAAAATATGTTTTAATCCAATTACTTACTCCGGGGGTGTTTATTAATTGTTGAGCACCACCAGTTAGATTGCCTGTAAGTTCTGCTACTGCACTTCCTGCTTGCTCCATATTGCTCGCATTAGCTATTGCACCAATTGCGCCCGCTGCGATTTGTCCTGCTGCGGCTTGGATGGGACTTAATGTATCAGAACCCCAGTCAACTGCATTGTTTTCTTGGATATCTGGCACCATTGGTAGGAATACGGTAGAACCTACTTTGTTTATTCTTCTATAACGTTCATTGATATTCCTAAATCCCATTATATCTCCTGGTGCAGTACCACGGAGAGTATTGAAGGCATCTCCTACTTTTTTTGTGGTCAGTGCGGGTACATATTCCATAGGTATAATTTTTATAAAATCATACTCTTGAGAACTATGGTCTTGAGGATATTTTAAAATAGGTTCAATAGCAAAAGCAGTTTCATCAGCTGTAGTTCCTGGATTTGGATCGGTATCTAATCCCCAATCTGCAATTGCTCCAAATAGGTCTTTAGTATTGTCATCGGTTTTAGCAGTTGTCTCATCTCTTGTTTTTTCTGGTTGATAGTTCTCTGCCGCTGCTGCAGTATCATTTCTTACTGTTTGGGCACCTGCTGCGTTGAGCTCTCCACTATTCTCATTAAACCATTCAGCATCAAAAACTCCCGAACTATCAGTTGAGGTCCATACATTATTTGTAGTATCCCATCTTCCTATTTCAGAACCAGAATAGGTGTAAAGAACGGGAGGACTTTTCCAACCATTCCCTCCAGTAGCTAGCTTCAAACGTTCTTCACCTATTAGTACACTATCTACTGTATAGGAATCGCTATTGGCTGATTGAAGATTTTCTAAGTCAGTTGCCATTATGACACTATTTTTAGTTATTTAGGAGTGCGGAGAAAATATCCATATGGAATAGTTTTCATATATTCTATTTCATCATTTTGTACGACATGTAACATACCTGCCACTTCTTGCCAAGTATAGTTTCGATAGTCATTCCAGTGGAAATTTACTCCTCTAAATCCCCATTTAAAGATATCAATACATGCAATAAGAGGAAAGTTATCAAAGGCCAGATCTCTAGTTTTGGGGATGTATATAAAGGTATAATATTTACCCACCTCAGGGATAATTTCTGTTTCTTGAAAGATACTGATGATTTCCATCATAATATCTTGGGGATCATTTAGTCCTTCTATTTTTTGTTGAAGTTGTCCTACTCTATCATTGGGATTATCAGTCTCATCCAATCCAAAAGTTTCGAGCTGCTGTCTTTCTAGGGCTCGATTTAAATCTCTATCTCTTCTTTGTTTAAGAGTTTTTCGTGCCATTACTTAATTCCCAGTTCTCTTTCTGTAATGATTTTAAATTCTACTCTATGATCCTTGCACCATTCATGAGCTGCCTTCCATTTTGCTTGATTGACCTCATAGGTTTTACACTCATAGAGGTAGGATTTAGTCACTTTCTTTCTTGGTTTGGGTTTGAGGGTTTGTTTCTTAGGTTTAACTTCAATTACATAGGTTTTAACTTCACCTGTGCTTTCTTTTACTTTTATAATGAAATCTGGAAAGTATCGATGAGGTTTTCCATCCGGACCACGGTAAGGGATAAAGAATTCTTCACTTCCCCATTCTATAATATTTTCATTTAAGTCACACCAGTTGCAGAATTTATTTTCCCAAGTGCTTCGACAAATAATATTACGTGGATTTCCTTTATATTTTTGGGGATTAGATGGTTTAAATAAACTCTTCTTACTTTCGGCCATACATAATATATAAAGTAAAATTATTTATAGATGGCAGGCCCATTACCAAATAAGGTTAATACTACAGTTATAAAAAGTAGGATTCTGAATCTTGCTCAAACCTCTGTATTTCAGGTGAAGCTTCAGCCACCTCCAGATGTGGTTTCTTTTCTTAGTGATACAGATGCTGATATTAGTTACAGTCAGGATGGACTGGATATAGAATTATTGTGTAGTGAAACATCTCTTCCCGGTCAATCTTTAGCAACCCATGATCAACCTAATGATTATCCAGGTGTAACGGAGAAGATGGCATATAGAAAGATATATGATGATAGAATTGACTTTACATTTATGGTTGATAAGCAGTATAATGTTATTCAGTTTCTAGAAGGATGGATAGATTATTGTGCAGGACAGGGTACAACATTTGATGATAATCAGTATATTGATAGGACTCGTTTTTATCGAATGAATTATCCTAATCAATATAAAACTGATGCTCTTTATATAACTAAATTTGAAAAGGATGCGAAGGAATCTTATTTAACTTATCAATTTGTTGGTGCTTTTCCTTTGAGTATAGTTGCAACTCCTGTATCTTATGAATCTAGCACTGCTTTAAGATGTACCGCATCTTTTTCTTTTATTAGGTATGTTAAGAAGAGGTTACGAGTTCCAGCTATATTACCTGCTGAGGGTATTTCTGCTAGTGCTCTTCAATTACGTACCGGATAGTCGATAAATAACCATACTGAAATCTTTGTAAGATATTATGCCTTTACCAACCATTGTAACTCCTACATATGAACTTGAGTTACCATCTTCAGGAAAGAAGATAAAATATAGACCTTTTTTAGTTAAAGAAGAGAAGCTTTTAGTCCTTGCTTTAGAGGGTGAAGATAATAAAGAAATTTCTACCGCAATTAAAGCAGTTCTTAAAAGTTGTATTCAGACAAGAGGAATTAAAGTAGAACAACTTCCTACTTTTGATATTGAATTTTTATTCCTTAATATCCGTGGTAAATCGGTAGGTGAGGATATTGAAGTGAATCTTATTTGTCCTGATGACGAAGAAACTACTGTCCCAGTCACTCTTAATATTGATGAAATTAAGATTCAAAAAAATAAGGAGCACAGTAAGAACATTAAATTAGATGATAGTTTAATGATGGAGATGAAGTATCCCTCTCTTGAACAATTTATTAAAAATAATTTTGATTTTAGTGGGGATCCTAATATTGATGAATCATTTGATTTGATTGCATCTTGTATTGATAAAATTTATAATGAGGAGGAGGTATGGTCTACTTCTGATTGTACTAAGAAAGAGATGGTTGATTTCTTGGAACAGATGAATAGTAGACAGTTTAAAGAAATTGAAAAGTTCTTTAATACAATGCCTAAGCTATCTCATGAGGTAGAGATTACTAATCCTAATACAAAAGTGAAAAGTACGGTAGTATTGGAGGGGTTAACCAGTTTTTTCGCTTAGCTCTAGTCCACATGGATCTAGAGAATTATTATAAGATTAATTTTGCTTTGATGCAGTACCATAAATATAGCTTAACAGAGATTGAAAATCTCATCCCTTGGGAAAGAGACATTTATGTAACCCTTCTTCAACAACATATTGAGGAAGAAAAAACCAAGCAACAGACGGCAAGTTAATGGCAGCAGTCACCCCCGTACTTTTAGATCAACCTAAGAGTATAGATAAAAATAAGTTGATGGGTCGTAGAATACTCCCACCTGCTCAAACAGTTAAACCTAAAGCTCTTTTACCAGCGGCATCGGAGGAGGGTGGAGAGAAAAATCAAACTATTAATACTAATAATCTTGCAGATAGATTAAATAATATTGTTGCAGCGTTAGGAGTTCTGTTTACTTTAAAGAAACAGGAATTTAAGGTTGATAAGAAGGTTGCTGCACAAGATTTAAAAAACCAATCAGATGAGCAGAAAGCAGCAAGAGAACAGCAATTAGAAAGAAAGAAGAAGAAGAAAGAAGCATCTAAACCCCAAGTACTTCCAAAACCTTTTACTGGTTTCTTTGATACTATTAAAACCTTTTTTGGTAATATTTTAGCGGGATCTATCGTATTGAAGATGTTGAAGTGGTTAAATGATCCTCAGAATGCGGAAAAGATTGATAAATTTACTGGATTTTTAAGGAAGAATGCATTAGCAATTGTGGGTATAATAGCATTTTTTGCTGCATTACCTCTTATATCTACCATAGTATCATTAACTAATATGCTGTTAATGGGAATAGGGTTAATGATTAAACCTTTAGTGTGGCTTTTTGGTGCAGCAGGATTATGGAAATTAGCTATTGCAGCGGGGATCACAGCAGCCGTATTCGGATTTGCTAAACGTCAAATAACTGGTGGAGGAGAGTTTTCTAAATTTGATACAGCTTTGCGTGATATTACTGAACAGGAGGGATTAGATTTTAAGAATGCTAAAACAGGAGCATTGGTTCTGGATGATGAGGGAAACCCCATTCGTGTAAAGACGTGGGAAGGAGATACAGGTGCAGCAGGTGATGATAAATGGGGAAGTTTTATGGGGAGACCTTTTAATGCTGCTGCTGGTGATCAAGGAAAGAATACGAGTGCTGCAATTAATTTAAAAAATGAACTTCATAGAGAATGGATAAAGAATAATTTGGGTGAAGCCAAATTGGCTCAATTGGATGCAGCTTATGATAGATATGTGGCACTTATGGGAGAGAAAGATACTCTTAAGAAGCAGATGGGTGATGAAATAAGATCCAGTAATAAAGCAGTGGAGAAAAAGTTTGAAAAAGAAATTTCCGCAGCCCGCTTTTGGAAGCCTGTTAAAAGTTGGCAATTAAATCAACAAATATTAAAGGAGAAGAAGTTAAGGGAAAATGAAATTAGAGCACAATATGATGCTAGAGTAAGGAAGAAATTTGCTCCTACCTTTGAGAAGAGTGGTAGTAGTACGAATGATTTTGGTTTTGGTAATATACAGAATCAAATTAATGATCTTAAAACGCAAGAAGTAAACTTACAAAAAAAGGTTCCTTCTAGACAGATATCTCAACCTCTTGGTGGTGGAGAAGGTGAAATTAACTTTTTAGATTTGAGTACATCGGGAGATAGTGGAGAATCGGGAGCAGGAACCGAATCTGGTAATCAAGGAGCTTCTTTTTCTTCTAATAGGGGAAGAGTAGGAAATCGTGTTATCTTAGGAGTGCTGAATTAAGATGGCATTAGGATTATTCAATTTAGGCGCAGGACTCTTTCAACCAAAGAAAGTGGCATCTTCTGCTGTGGTTAAGAGAAATCCTCAGAAGGATGCAATAGTTAAAAAAGAATCTTCACTTGTATCTAAGACAAAAACAATATCTAAAGAAAAATTATTAAATATAAAACCTCCTGAACAACCAAAGCAATCAACACAATCTTCTGGGGTTTCTTCTATTGATAGCGTATTGGATAAGATTGATAATACTCTCTTTAATTTAATAAATGTTGCCGGTAAGTCGGTTAAACTTCAACAAAATAAACTTAAAAAAGATAAGGTAAAAGAAGAGAAAGAAAAGAAGAAAAAAAGAGAAGATATGTTGGAGAATACCCAAAAAGCTATAGCAGCTTTAGGATCAAAAGTTCCTCAACCAGTTAAAAGTATCTGGGATAGGTTAAAAACTTTCTTTGGGAGTGTATTGATTGGATCTCTTGTTCTTTTTATACTTAAGAATTGGTCTGCTATTGTTAAAACCATTCAGAATATGGTTGAGAAGATAAAAGAATTACTTGTAAAATTAGAACCAATTTTGATTCCTGTATGGAATTTCGCCAAATGGATGGTGGTTAAGTCCGTAGAATTAACGGCGGGATTAGTAGGAGTAGAAGATGCAGATAAAAATACTATTCTTAAGAATTTGGGAGAGATTACAAAGAAAGGAATGGAATTATTTGGAGTATTTAAGGGGGTACAAAAATTTGTAAATGATATTCGGGGTGGAAAGGAACCTGCTGCAGCACAAGAAATTCCCGCTTTAACTGGGAAAGATGATCCTAGAATAAAAAGGGGTAAAGAGTTAAAGAACCAAGGAGCGGGTGCAGGAATAGTTGAAAAGATGTTCCCTAAATCGGAGCAAGAAGACGCACAGAAAGGTAGTGATGCCGTGAATAGATTGTTTGGGCATGAGGTGGATGGGGATCAATCATCTCTAGGAGGTGGGTTAGGAGTGAAAGATGGTGATTTAATTGCCATGGCTGATACATCTCAACAACCTATATCTCCTCAAGCAGTATATAATTATTTGAGATCCAAAGGTGTCTCTGATACTCATGCAGAGGGAATGATTGCAAATATTGCAGCAGAATCATCTTTTAGACCATGGGTTATGGGTGATAATGGAACCTCTGGTGGTTTATTCCAGCATCATGCGTCAAGATTTGCTGCAATGAAGGCGTTTGTTGGAAAGGATTGGAGAACAAATTGGAAAGGTCAGATTGATTATGCTTTAAGTGAAGATGATACAGGGAGATATCTTGGAATAAAATTTAAGACATCTGCTGATGCATCACGATGGTTTACTCTTAATTGGGAAAGACCAGCAGATGCTAAGACGAAGGCAGAGGATCGGATTAAAAAGCATCTACGTAATTTTGAGTTGGATACACATCTTCCATATGAGATGAATCGAGGACCTACTAATGTTTTTGTTAGTAAGAATGTTTCTTCTCCAGTGGTGCAGGGTGGATCTGGAACTTCGGTTCTTCCTATTCCTTTGTTAAATAGTGGGGTAGAAACGGCACAAAGTCTCGCTCAATACGAATTAACAACGGTCTAATGTCAAATAACGACTCCACTAGAGCAGGTGATATTAAAGAGTTTACCATAGGCAATCTGGGACAAGATCTTTCCATGCTTGCAATTGAGATATATTATTATGAAGATGTTTTTCAGCCTAGTATAGAAGCAAGAATACAGATTTTGGAAACAGGGATGTCGGATAATAAGGCCCCTATAGGGATTCTTAACGATCCTTCTAATCCTATTAGAGGTGGAGAAGAAGTTAATTTGGTGATAAGAGATAATCAGCAAAAACCTACTACATTATCATTCAAAGGAAGTAAATCTTTGTATGTGAATAAAGTAAGTAATATGGAACCAGGAACACAGAAAGATTATTATAGTATTGATGTGTGTTCTAAAGAGCATTTAGATAATAATTTAACAAGAGTGGTTAAAAGATATAATGAAAAAATTTCAGAGAGTGTAAGTAATATTTTAACAAATGTATTAGGTACTCCAAAAACTAAAGACATTGATTCCACTGCTCTTCCCTATAATTTTATTGGAAATGATAAGAAACCTTTTTATATTTGTAGTTGGTTAGCTGGTAAATCTGTTCCAGAAACAGGTGGTAAAAAGGCAGGATATTTCTTTTTTGAGAATTATGATGGATTTAAGTTTAAAGCAATTGATAATCTTTTGACTGGAAGTGCCAAGAAAAAGTATGTCCTTACAGGAAAACCTGGGTTACCACCATCAGGTGATTATGATTCTCAAATTGTATCTGTTAATGTTAGTAGATATATTGACCTTGAAAGAAATTTAAATATGGGGATGTATGCTAATCGTACTCTTTATTTTGATTATGTTGCAATGGAATATAAACCGCGAGAGTATAGTATTAGTGAACAAAAAGATGGGGTGAATAATGCTGGTAAACAAGATCTTAGTTGGACTGCTACAGCATTTAGTCAAAGTCCTTCAAGATTGATGTCACATGTATATGATATTGGTACTCTTCCCTCTGGTGATACTCCTAAAGAACAGTTAAAAACTTGGAAAAATACACCAGAAGGAGATGCAGCAGCTAATTTTGATGCGTATGATACGATGGTTCAATCTTTTATGAGGTATAACCAGTTGTTTACTATCAAAACTGATGTTATGATAGCAGGTGACTTTAGCTTGCGAGCAGGTGATTTAGTTTATTGTGAGTTCCCAACACTGACAGTAGATAAGAACAAACCTGTAAATAAGGAGACAGGTGGCATATATATGATAGCAAGCCTATGTCATAGGATTACCAGAGATAATTGCTACACGAGTCTAACTCTAGTGCGCGATACTTTTGGTAGAAAACCATTCTAAGGATTACAAAAATGACAGAAATTAAACACGATTTAGATCATGAAGTTTACATCGAAGCAGATGGTAAAGAGCATGTCAACCATGGTAAGATGGAGTATACTAAGGCAGATTTAGAATCTGCTCATGCATATTATGATGAGTATCATAAAGGAGAAGAAGTAGATCCTAGTGATGCAAAGATTAATGATTATCATACTAGACATACAGATAAGCATCTGGAAGTTTATTGTGATAACCACCCTGATGCAGAGGAGTGTAGAGTTTACGACGAATGATTGATCAAGGACTATTTCAAAAACATGTTGTAGGTAGGGATGGGTTTATCTGGTGGATAGGCCAGGTTGCCAGTGATTCCTGGAGAGAAAATATTCCCGGTTCTACCGATAAGAATGTTCCTCTTTCTCAACAAGATGGATTTGGATATCGCTATCAAGTTCGCATTATGGGATACCATACTGCGGATACTCAAGCTTTAACCAATGATGAATTGCCTTGGGCAACCATCATGTATCCTGTTACTGCTGGTGGTGGGGGTGGTACATTTTGGGAAACTCCCAATATTAAAGCAGGAAATTTTGTTTATGGATTCTTTTTAGATGGTCCTGATGCTCAACAACCTGTTATTATGGGGTTATTGGGATATAATCAGTATCAAGATATTGCTAAACAAAATCCTAATCTTAAAGGATTTACTCCATTTTTAGCTCAACCTAATAGTGGACCTGGATCGGTAATAGCGACTTATGGAGCTACGTTAGAACCTAAAGCAGATCAAAAAAAAGCTAGTAAAAATTTAGTTATTAGTGCTGATGATGGAAGTGCTGAGGAAAGTGTATCGGATAAATTGCAACAGCAGGATGCTAAGAAAAAAACCAAACTTGAATATAGTAAGGAGTGTGCTAATAGTAAATCACCTGGAGGAATACAAAAAGACATTCAAAATATGATTAAGGCTACGCAGGAGGCTCAAAGTCAATTGAAAAATGCCAAGCGTGTTGCTCTTAATGCCCTTCAGGTTGATGGGGTGAAAGCTACTATCGATGAATTCACTAATAATGAATTATCTAAGGCAGCAGATGCAGTCACTGGTTTTGTAAAAGATATGGTAACTGAAACAGAGAAGTTTAAAACAGATACCATTTTAAAGAATGTTCAAGGAAAACTTGATAATCTGTTGCCTGCGGAAATGGCAGATGCAAAGGAGAAAGTAGATACTGCTATGGATCTAGTTGGTTGTTTGTTTAGGAGAATAATTGGTAATCTAAAAGGGATGGTAATGAGTGCTTTGAAAGGTATACTGGATCGCTATATTAATGCTCCTATTTGTGCTGTAACTAATGTTGTTGGATCTATTTTAGGTAAGCTGACTGGATTCATTGATAGTTCTATTAGTGCATTGATGAGACCCCTGGAAGCACTTTTAGGAATTACTGATATTGCTGGATCTGCTCTGGGATTTATAGAAGGATTACTTAGTTTCCTTTCTTGTGATACTAAACCAGAGTGTGGGGGATCTGAAGGATTTAGTACCTGGGATGGTGCAGAGGTTCCTATCGCGACTTTTGATCCTCTTTCTCTTATTAATAAGGTTAAAGATTTTGCGAGTAGTGTAACACAATCCATTGATCCAGATAATTTTGATTTTAGTTTGGATATGAACTTTAATGATATGATGGGAGATGCCATATCCGATTGTAATGTAGGACCTCTTCTTTGTGGTCCACCTAAGGTAGAGTTATTTGGTGGGTCAGGAACAGGCGCACGAGGAAATGCTATTTTAAATGCTGCTGGACAATTACTGGGAGTAGATATTATCTCGACAGGATCGGGATATGCTACTAAAGCTCCTATTATTCGCTTTATTGATGATTGTGGGAAAGGACAAGGTGCAGCAGGTGAAGTAGTCATAGGACCAGTTGATTTAGATGATCAAGGTGAGTATATTCCAGATCCTAATGGAACAGAGGTTGGAGTAACGGATGTTATAATTACAAGTCCTGGAATTGGATATATTCCTATTCCTGATGGAAGTCAGGGTGGAGATGGCAGAGTATGGGCAGAACCCACTCAAACAACTGTTCAACATAGTGATGGTACATGGGATATTCCAGTTGATCCTGGTGAAGAGATTACTGTTGTCCCTGGTGATACTATTCGGACTCCTATTGGATCTAGCTCTGATATTAATGGTACTCCTATTCCACCCGGAAAGAGTTTTGTAATACCTGAAAGTGCTGGTAGTGGTACGGTAACTGCACCGGAGACGGATGTTGAATCGATTGCTAATACTCCCGGTATTACAGCAGGTGCCGTGGGTGATGGTGAATATCCAGTAGAAAATTTGAAGTATCCTGTTATAATGTATCTTTGCGATGCATTTGTTACGAATGGTGGTTTCGGGTATCAGGAAGGTGATACTGTGGTAATTGAACCAAGTTATGGTGCTGAAATTGTTCCTACTTTTGGTAAAGGTGGTGATTTAGTAGGGGTTAAAGTTACTGCAGGTGGAGAAGGAATTAAAGATATTCCTACCATTTATGTTCAAAGTGAAACAGGATTTAATGCTACTATTAGACCTAAGTTCTGTGTACAGAGAGTAACTGATGAAGTTATTGTTCCTGAAGTACATGATAAGATTGTTTCCGTTGTCGATTGTGTAGGTCAAGTCTAATGTCAGAAACTTCCAATAAAGATTATAAGTGTTTAGCAGATACTTCGGATGCAAAAGTAGAATGCGGTAAAGTAAATCCGGATGCTGTTGTTTCTGCTTTTAAAGTAACATCGGGTTTACCGGCTGGATCTCCGGTTCCTCATTATATGCAGATGGATAAGACCCCTGTAGATCCTACTCTGGATGCTTATAAGCCAACCAGAATTGGGGGAACTATGTTCCGTGGTCCTGGTACTTTTTCTATTAAGCATGGTGATCATTGTAAAGGAAGTGATGCTCAAACAGGTGAAGGAGTACCTGGAGTTTATATTGATGCTGTTAATGGGGATTTAGTTCTTCGTAGTAATAAGAGAATTAGAATAGAAGCAGAGAATATTGATATATTTGCTAAATTGGGTAAGAATGGTGAGACGGGTGTTATTAATATTGAAGCGAACGAAACTGTTGCTATAAAAACAAAGAAATTTGATGTCCAGGGTACTACTTCTGCTAAAATATTTTCTGATAATACGGTGCAGCTGATTGGAAAGAAGGCATTAGATATGTTTGGTAAATTTGTGGATATGGCAGATGGTCAAACAATTTCTAAAGGATCTGTGAATTTTATGGATAATTCAAAGATGAAATCTACTTTTGAGCAATTACTCCAAGATGAGGGAATAAATGTTTCTTCATTGACAGATACACTTAAAGATGCCGCAGGAGATTTTCAAGCTAGCGGGGTAGCAGATCAATTACGATCTCAAGCACAGGGATTAGCTGGTAGATTAGGAGGACTATAGAATGAAATTACCAACCGCACAAGTAGGACAACAATTACAATGTGGAGCATCTGCTAATGAGAAGGGTGAGTATGTTGGTTTAGTTGGATTTGGTAGAGGGGAAAAGTTGATTCGTGGATCATGCTATATTGCAGGACCATTGATGATTGGTAATCCTTCTAGCTGGATTGCAAAGGAGAACTTTAACGAAGCAAATGTAATGATTGCTCGCTGTGGCAATACTGAAGCAGATCCAGAGAGCATTCCATCAATTTTTAAGATAACCAATAAGGATTCTGGTTTTGAAACGAGACCGAATGACGTAGTTCTGGGTGATGATGGTGGTGGTGAAGTAGGAATACATATAGATTCTTCCTCTTTTAAGCAGATAAATGATGGAATTTATGAAATTACAACCGAATTGGTTGATATTGATGGTAAATTAAATGTTGAAGGTACTAGTCATCTTGAGGGTGATGTGACCACTGGTGGTGATATGACCATTGGTGGATATGCATCATGGTCTGGATCTATTGTTGCAACAACTAAATTATTTGATATTCCCCATCCAGTTAGAACAGGATACAGGCTTGATCATGTTGCTACAGAGTCTCCTCAAGCAGATTTAATTTATCGTGGCAAAACGGCCCTGGTTGCGGGTATTGCTACTATTAATATTGACACCGCAGCAGGAATGACTGCAGGAACATTTGATGCCTTATGTGATAATATCCAATGTTTTACTTCTAATGAAACTGGTTGGACTGCTGTAAAAGGATCTGTATCCGGTAGTGACCTAACTATTCAGGCACAAACTTCTAGTTGTACGGATACTATTTCTTGGATGGTGGTAGGAGAAAGGGAAGATATTCCTGACATCGTACTTGAATATCAGGACGGAACAAAAAATCCAAATTTATATAGAGGATCTTAGATTATGCAAATTAAACATCCATCACTTGAAAATTACAATTTAAATCTTGAAGGTTTGATTGGTCCAGAGAATGGAGTATTCCATCGAGGAAGAATAACAAGTCAAAATGAGATAAAATTACCCACTTATTGGGAGAATTTGGTAGAAGAAACATCTATTTCAGTTCATCTTACTCCTATTGGTGCTCATCAGCATGTTATTGTGAAGAGAATAATGGACGGGAAGGTATATTTACAAGCTCATGGTGGAATGCCAATTGACTGCTATTATTTGTTGATGGGTGAGAGAAAGGACATTCCTGATCTCAAGGCAGAGGAGCAGATTGACACATTTGATTGAGGATGGTATAATGTATGAGTATGATCAGTGCCTGGATGGACGACGAATACTTGATGAAGTGTGTGGTTGATCCCACAAAGAAAACTTTTTATCTTTTTTCTAATGAGGGAGATGAGAAGGAAGTAGTATGTGATAATACAGAACAGTTTATGAATGTGTTAAAGTTGGTACGTGCTATGTGTCCAGAAGAAAGGCTGGTCTATGCAGAACCTTTATGAGTTAGTTTTCATAATAAATAAATTATGGATATAAAGCTCTGGTACTCTAAAGATATAAAAAAGTGGAGGTGGACTTTGATTCATCCGGCTACACGGCAATGTGAATCGGGACAGCACTATGCTTTGAGAGATACGATGGATGATGTTACTAGTGCTGTTGAGAAAATGGTAGAGACCCATGAATATGAAGGGCAGGAGAATTGAGGCATCTAAATAGATGCCTTTTTTCTTTGATAAATAATCCATAACAGAACTCATTGTGCCAAGAAGATGCCTCTAAGTCGATTAGATAATTTTATAAAGAATACTCGTGGTAATATTCTTTATGTCAACCCAAATGATTTGGATTCTACGGATAGTATTGAAAATCAAGGTAACTCCTTAACTCGTCCGTTTAAAACTATTCAACGGGCATTGGTTGAGGCGTCTAGATTTTCCTATCAAAAGGGATTAGATAACGATAGATTTGGTAAAACCACAATCTTGTTGTATCCAGGTGAGCATATAGTAGATAATAGACCTGGATGGATTCCTGATGGAGCAAATAGCTTTAAATTAAGGAATGGAACCACTTCTACTGATTTTCCTCAGTGGGATCTTTCGACTAATTTTGATTTAAGTAGCGAAAATAATGCACTTTATAAGCTCAATAGTGTTTTTGGTGGTATAATTCTTCCTCGTGGTAGTTCCATTGTAGGTTTAGATTTAAGAAAGACAAAGATAAGACCTAAGTATGTTCCTAATCCATCCAATGATAATATTGAAAGGAGTGCATTATTCCGTGTAACTGGAGGATGCTATCTTTATCAATTCTCAATGTTTGATGGGGATCCAAATGGCGTTGTATACAAAGATTATACAACCAATACCTTTGTTCCCAACTTCTCTCACCATAAGCTTACTTGCTTTGAGTATGCTGATGGCGCAACTGCTGTTGATATTAACGACGATTTCTTAACATTTAGTACAACCAGAACTGATCTGGATATGTACTATGAGAAGGTGGGTCTTGTTTATGGACCTTCTTCTGGTCGTGAGATTGAACCTGATTATCCTTCAGCAGGACTTGATATTCAACCTAAGATTGATGAATATCGTATTGTTGGACCTACTGGTGGAGAAGTAGGTATTAGTAGTATTAAGGCAGGGGATGGTACAACACCGACTACTACTATTACTGTTACAACTAGCTCTGTTTTAACAGGTGCTGATGTAGATACAGCAATTAGAGTTGCTTCTGTTACTGATTCTGAGTATAATGGTCAGTTCGTAATTAGTGAGGTTACTAGTTCTACTGAATTTAAATATCAAGTATCTAATGCACCAACAAATGCATTGCCTACTGCCACAGGATCTACTGTTAATCTAGCTGTCGATACTGTAGCTTCTTCATCTCCATATGTCTTTAACTGTTCTTTAAGATCCGTTTATGGTATGTGTGGTTTGTATGCTGATGGCGCTAAGGCAGATGGATTTAAGTCCATGGTTCTTGCTCAGTTTACAGGTATTGGATTGCAGAAGGATAATAATGCCTTTGTGAAGTATGATACTACTAGCGGAACTTATAAGGATAGTACTTATGCAGGAAATGAAAATATTCACTCAGATTCCAGAGCAGTTTATAAGCCTGCTTATGCCAACTATCATATTAGATGTTCTAATAATGCAGTTTTACAGATAGTTTCTGTATTTGCTATTGGTTATGCAGAGCACTTTGTTGCCGATAGTGGTGGAGATCAATCCATTACTAACTCGAACTCTAACTTCGGTGCTAAATCTTTAATTTCATCTGGATTTAGAAGAGATTCTTTTTCAAGAGATGATGTAGGATATATTACACACTATGTTCCGCCTAAGGAAATTACAACATCTGATACGAATATTGAATTCGATTCAATTGATGTAGGACAAACTGTTGCAAATGCAATTGGATCTGCTACTACTTGTCATCTTTATCTTTATAACCAAACCAATGAGGAAGTAGCTCCTACTAGCATCATTGAGGGATATAGAATAGGTGCGAAGGAAGAAGATGTTATAAAATGTGGTATTACGCAGAGTGGCGTTACTACAACTTATTCCGCTAGAATTGTAATGCCTAACACTCAAGGTGTTAGCCCAGTTACTGGAGGATATGAGGAAAGATCTTCAGAGAAGAAATCTATTATTGGTCGCAGTACAGCAGGAATTAATAGTATTTCTTCCAATATTATTACATTTGATAATGTTCACCAGTTTATACAGGGTGAATCTATTAGATTTATTAGTGAAAATGGACATTTACCTGATGGAATTGATCATAATACTCTTTATTATGCCATTACAGCAGGTGTTGGAACGGATCAAATTAAAGTTGGTCAAACATTAAGCGATGCTCTTAACAATAGTGCTGTAACAATTAATGAATTGGGTGGTACTACTAATGTTGTTTCTAGAGTTTCTGATAAGAGTGCTGGAGATACAGGACACCCTATTCAGTGGAATAGTGCTGGAGGGGCAGAAGGATCTGGTCAGTGGTACATTAATGTTGCTGTTGCTGGGACTGATAACAATCTTGCTCCAGAAGTTCTATCTATTGGAACTACTGCATTAGGTGCTGCTACTCCAAGGACTTTATTCACAAGAAAGCCTGATACTAGAAACTTAGGTGATACAATTTATAAGATGAGATATGTAATCCCAGCTGGGGTGGGTATTGTTTCGGCACGACCTCCTCTTGAGGGATTTGTTTTAGAAGAATCTAATGATACTACCGGAGCTGATAACACAGAAGTCCAAACTTATTTCAGCCCAACTACAGTTTCTCTTAGCAATGTAACCGACCAAAGAAACTTTAGATTTATTTCTGGGGCTAATTGGGATGGAACGAATGCGTATTATACAACAGAAGTTCCTCATGATCTCTCTGTAGGATCTGTTGTTCAAACTTTAAATATTAAGAGTACAGAAAATACAAGTGGTGTAACGAGTACGGGATATAATAATACCTTTACTGTTGCTGGTATCAGTAGTGCCAAGTGTTTTTATGGTCCTATTTCTAGTGATCCTGGAACTTTTGATAGTGATGTTGGTGTTAGAACTACAGGATTACCTAGATTTAATCGTAAGGAATATAATAATACCTATTATGTTTATAGGTCACAGGAAGTTCAAAAATATGAAGCAGGTAAGAAAGATGGTATCTATCATTTAACTGTTTTAAATGCTTCTAATAATCCAAGTATTGCTCCGTTTAGTGATGAAAGCTTCTCTCAACCTGTAGAGAATCTTTATCCTCAAACTAATAGAGATACTCCAGCTTCAGATCCGGCTTCTTCAATATCTTATGCGTTACCTTCTCCAATTGGTGATGTAAAGATTAATAATCCAGAGGATAGTGTTACTAGAGAAACAGTTACTAAAGGATTAACTGATAATTCTATTGGTGTAGGAATTACTGATATCTGGACTGACGGAACTGTTACTCCAGTTGGAAGTTCTCATACAATTTATACTGATATTGATCATGGATTGAATAGAATTACTGCTGTAAGTATTGCTAATAGTGGATCTAATTATGGTGCTACAGCTGCTGCTCAAAATCTTTATGATGCGAAGTTGATTAGTATTGGATCTTCTGTAACAGGAGAGTTTGCTACTGCAATGATTGAGGTGGATGCTGTAGGTGGAATTACATCTTGTGTCATTATGGATGGTGGTTCAGCATATGGTATTGGTAATACTATGCATGTTGTGGGTGTTTCTACCAGAGCTGGATGGAATGTAGGTGTAGTAAGTGTAACAAGTATATATGATAATGCTGGTGATGTTCTTAAAGTAGTTGGTGTATCTTCTGCTTTAACTCAAGATTATAATCAACTCTATAGAATTGTTGGAGTTGATACTGGATCAACTAAAGAAGTTAATGTAGCATCTGCATCTACAGTTGGAACGGCAATTACAACTGGATTGGGAGCTACCTTATGTGCCGATGCGTTAGCATATCAAACTGGTGCTTCAATAAGTGTTTCATCTCTAACCTATGATCAGGTTTCGGGTGTAGCCACTGTTGTTACATCTGGTAATCATGGATTAAGAGTTGATAATAGAATTAGAATTGCTGGGGCAAATGATGATTATTATAATAAAGATTTTGTTGTAACAGAAAATGTAGGTCTTACTACGTTTGTAATGAATGTAGGAGTAGGAACATCTGCTCCGGCTACTTCTGGAACTCTACGTGCTTATAGAAATGGTATTGCTGCTAATGCTGGTAACATTACTGTGGAGAGTGAGAATCTTGGTGGTCGTCAAGTTGTAGAATATGATAATGTTACTACTACATTGGCGGCATCAATTGATAGTGCTACTACAGATGAAGTTAGTATCAGTAGTATAGCAACTCTTGATCTGAGAATTGGTGATTATCTCTTAATTGATGATGAGATTGTTAGAATTAAAACTACTGTAAGTTCTAATCCCATTTATGTCTTTAGGGGGACTGTGGGAACCCGTCGTACTACTCATGTAAATTCATCAGTTGTTAGAAGAATTCGTGTTAATCCTGTTGAACTAAGAAGAACATCTATTATTCGTGCATCAGGACATACATTTGAGTATCTTGGATTCGGTCCTGGTAATTATTCAACTGCTTTACCTGATCGTCAAGATAGAAAACTTTCCAAAGTAGAAGAGCTTCTTTCTCAATCTACTAAGCAAGATGCTGGTGTAGTGAATTACACTGGTATGAATGATCAAGGTGATTTCTATATTGGTAATAAGAAAGTAAGTTCCTCTACAGGACGGGAAGAGGTATTTGATGCCCCTGTTCCTACTGTTACTGGAGAAGATATTACATCAGGATTAGAGGATGGATTTGATATTCTTACTCCGGAAGAAATAACTATTGGTCGTGGTCTAAGAGTAGAAGGTGGTCCGGATAATAATATTCTTTCAGAGTTTGATGGACCAGTCATCTTTAATGAAAAGGTTACTTCTACTTCTTCTAAAGGATTAGAATCTGCTTCTTTATTCTTACAAGGTGATGCTACTGTTTCACGTAAGTATACTGTAGGTATTGCAACTCCATCACTTTCTGGTAACCCTGGTGATGTTGTTTATACATCTAATCCAGAAGCTGGTGGTTATATGGGATGGGTTTATACCACCAATAATGACTGGAGACGCTTTGGTAATGTAAGTATCTCTACCAATACAACTGCTGGTCTTTTTGATCATTTAGGGGTCGGAAACTCCACATATGTGGGTGTTGGCACCGACATGACACTAAGGGTTGGTAATGGTTCTTCCGAATTCTATGTTGACGGAGGTGGTAATGTAGGTATTGGTACTACTCAGAATCAAGGTTATTCCTTGTATGTAGAGGGTGGAATTTACGGAACCTTTACTGGAGATGGTGCTGGTTTAAGTAATCTGTCTAGTATTTGGGAAGCAGATGCTACCGATACCTGGATTTATGATAAGAATAAAGCAGATCATTTTGTTGGAATTGGTACAACTCAAGGAATTACTGCTCAATTAGAAGTTGCGGGTACAGCAGCTACATCGCTGTATGTGAAGAATGAAGCGAGATTTATTTCTACTGCCCATTTCCAAAGTGAGGTAGCGATTGCCGGTACAGTCACTGCAAGTGAATTTAATATAACTGGTGTTTCTGATTCTCGTATAACCGTAGGAGTTCTTACAGCATCTACTTTACATGTGGGAACTGCTGGAACTGTATTTAATGCTGTTACTTCCACTGGTAAGGTTGGAATTGGAACTTCTGTTGCTAGAGATACTTTAGATGTTGAGGGAACTGTACGGGTTGTTGGAATACGTAATAAAGTTGGTATTGTTACCAGTATTTCTAATGTCCTTACTCTTGATCTTTCAAGTGCTCAGGTATTTACTTGTACAGTTAATGAGAATATTACTACAGTTAATGTCACTAATATTCCTTCTGAAGCAAGTTCCTTTACTATTAAATTCTTACAAGATTCTACAGGAGGGTTCAGTGTAGTTTCTCCTTCAGGAACTACTGGAATTGAGACATTCTATGATGGTAGTAGTGGTGCTATTGAACTTCTGTGGCCAGCTGGTGGAGTAATTCCAATTGTAACAACAGGTGCTGGTAAGTCCGATGTTTATTCCTTCCAGACATTTGATGGAGGCGGTAGTTTCTACGGTGTAGTTGGTGGTCAAAACTTTGGTTAAGGAGAATAATTAATGTCAGGTTTCAATCAAAGGATGACAACACTGGACATTAATGGTCCAGTTCTTGCCTGGTTAACTCAACCTGAGGATGTAGCTACTTGTGGAGTTGCTACCTTTATTGGTATTGCTACGGCGAATTTTCCTACTCAGACCCCTACTAATATTGCAGACCCAACGGGATCGATGGCCTATAAGTGGCATTACAAAGTTGGAAGTGCTACTACAGTTGGTGAATTGTATGATGGGGATATTGCTGGATTAGGATTAACTTCGGTAAGTGGAACTGGAAGTACAACTTTGACCGTGTATGGAACCTATACAGGTGCAGATTTAACTGTAGAGAATTTAAAGTTCTTTTTAAGACCTGATTATACTCCATCTGCTTATGGAACTGATGATCCTATCACTGCTGGTACTGCTCGTTCTACTGGTAATGCTAATAATGAACTACAGATAGATTCAAATATTGTGGTATGTACTCAATACCCTGGTATTGTAATTACAACCCAACCAACTACACAAACCATTCCTGCTACTACTCAAGCTTCGGCAACAGGAACTGCTACTTTTAATGTGGTTGGTATTACAACTGGTAATACTGCAGAGGGATTAACTTATCAATGGACTGCAAATGGTGGTGATTTGTCTAATGGTGAGACATCTTATAATGTGACGGTTCCTGTTGATCCTGTTAATGTTACAGTAGATGGATTTGGTGGGGAAGGTATTTATTTAGATACCACAGCATGGACTGGTACAAGAACGGTTACTTTTAGTACCCAAGAAGAATCGGGAGTTTTTCATTATATTAATATAGAGGATATTAACAATTTCCCAGAGAATTATGGAAGTAAAAATTTGGATGTATTGGGTGGTAAAATTTATAAATGCACTGCCCCTAATGGTGCTTTACATATTGGAGGTGATACTCCGGCAGGTGGTGGTAATACAAGATTAGTTGTTGAAGAAGGTGGTGATGATTGGAATGATATGATATTAAATATCAGTGGTCAACCGGCATATTTTAGAACTTTATCTTCTGCACCAGTTATTTCTGAAGGACCAAGTGAAGAGGTACGTACTTTAACAGATAGAGTTACTGGAGCACAAACTCCTACGTTGACAATGAGTACGGCAACGGCTGGAATTCAAACAGTTAATTGTAGGATAAGTCATCCCACTGCTTGTAATTCTCCTTTATATTCTGATACTGTTAACTTAAATGTTATTTCAAGTAGGCAAATTATAAATTGGGAGCTGTTGACTGGTGAACCGAGTGCTGCTTGGTACGGAAGTGGAAGTCAGAATATTTTTGATAGTTCAAAGAGATTTGAAGCATCAGCAGCAGTGATGTCTAGAGTATTGTGTGTTTATGCTCCAGAAAAAGATATTGTAGCAAAGGTAACTCTTGCTGCTGGTGCTGGTAGGAGTAGTGGACCTAGTAGGGGTGGAGAAGGTGGTGTATCTCAATTCTATGTAACTCTTAAACAAAATGTAGAATATATTGTTAAATTAGGTTCTTCCGTTCAACCTTCGGGTGGTAACGGTGGAGGTGGTGGCGGATCTTTCTTCTATAAGGGTGGAACTGTTCTTGCAGTTTGTGGTGGAGGTGGTGGTGCTGGAAGTGGCCATAGAGGTGGAGCGGGTGGTGGAATTGGTATTGGTGGTGCGAATGGTAATGGTTCTAGAGGTGGTAGAGGTGGTACAAGATATGCTGATGGTCAATTGCCGTTACAAGGATTTTTTGCTGGTGGTGGATGGTTGCCACCAATTGATAGATCATCTGGTAGTCCGGGTAGGTTATCTGCTTGTACATTTGGACAGTATTGGACAGGACAGGGGTATAGTGCGTGTGCAGATATAGGATATGTTAAATGGAGATCTTCTAATGGTTCTGAAACATCTCAATCTACTAGTAATATATTAAGAGGATTTAAATCTGGATTAGGTCATAGAAATGATGGTGGTAATACCTCATGGTCAACTGGTGGAGGGGGTGCGGGAGCTGCCGGTGGAGCAGGATCTACTGCTGCTAGTGATGGTGGTGGAGGAGGAAGTGGATATAATAATGGAGATGTGGAAATTATTACTACTCAACTTGGTGGAAACACGAGCCAAGATGGATATGTTATCTTTGAAGTATAAATAGCCCCTAGACGTAATATTTTAAATGAACAATAAGGTTAAACTAGCCATTGCCGTTGTAGTTGGTGTAGTTGGTGGAGGACTTATCAGTACTTTTGGTGGATCTGAGGCACCTAAGAATACTTTACTAGGATCTAATCCTGTTGGTGATTTTCCAGAATGGACAAGAGATGGTTCAGCATTTAGATGCCAGGATGGAAAGGTACAGGGATGTATTAGTGGATCAAAGTGTGGAACTGTTGGAAGAACTGGAACTGATCAACCTGTTGCAGTTTGTGACAAGTGTGTTACCTGGGTTGATTTGGACGAATTCCTAGTTGAGAATCCAGATTTTAATACTAATATGTTCTTACAAACTCTTGAAGGGTATGGTCCTAACGAATAGTCCTTATAAATAAATAATAATACTCTGTTGGGGGAAAGTGAACCCGCATGGCTGTCAATAAGAATTTTGTTGTAAAGAATGGGCTTGAGGTAAATACCAAGCTTATTTTAGCCGATGCAACCAATCAGAAAGTTGGTATTGGTTCAACAGCTCCCAAATATGAGTTAGAAGTTGCTGGTGGCATTGGTGCTACCACTATAAACGTCACTGGTGTTAGTACCCTTGCAAGCGAAGGCGGGATTACTACCACGGGTGGCGATCTTTATGTTGGCGGTGATCTTTACGTAAAAGATGATATTACTTATGACCAAGTTTCTGGTCGTGAGATTAATATTACTGGTTTATCTACTTTTGGATCTCGTGCTGTTACTATTCAACCAAGTGGTAGTGCTTTGGTTGGATTGGGTCTTTCTGTTGTAGGAATATCCACATTTAATAGTCACGTTGCTATTACAACTACTCTATCTGTTACTGGTATTACAACTCTTGCAAGTCAAGGGGGTATTACTACGACGGGTGGAGATCTTTATGTTGGTGGCGATCTTTATGTAAAAGATGACATCACTTATGATCAGGTTTCTGGTAGAGAGATTTACATCTCTGGTGTTGGTACTATTTCATCCTTTAATGCGGATAGTATAGTA
>VTLG01008803.1_pt1 | contig 32512 bp, 45 predicted proteins | sample 4694571 | NCBI WGS metagenome assembly VTLG01 (sample SAMN12604809, study PRJNA352737) | marine metagenome | biome: ENVO:00000447; feature: ENVO:00000209|ENVO:00000569|ENVO:01000036; material: ENVO:00002151; isolation source: viral sequences binned using virsorter ...
CTATTGTATTAGCCATTATTCAGTTCCTCATTAAAGTTTCACTACACCAACGGTTGTCCGTTTTTGTCCTCATCCAGTTATCTCAATATAGAGGCTGTCAGATAAAACAGGCCGTAATATTAATTCCATGCCACATCTAGGCGACTATTGCAACGCACAAAACGCACACATTGGAATCCATTTACTATTGTAGGCTTTTTTGCAAATGTAAATCCAAGCCATGTAAGCCATTTTATTGTTCTGTCATGATCTATTGGAACTACATTTTCTAAAATATCATAATCAAGCAACAAAGCATCCATAATAAATTTTGTTGTTTTACAAAACTTTATAGGTTTTTCTTCACATATATGGCTTCCTAGAAGCCAAATACATCCACAAAGAAGATCTTCCCTGCTTGTCATATCAGATGTGCCAAACATGGCACATGGTTCCCCATCTATAATTATAGTCCATGTTTTGCCATGTTTGTCACGTAACGGCTCATGCAATGCTTTCCAAACAGAAACACCAGCTATAAGGCACTCCCTAGCATCAGATGGCCGTAAACGATGTTGCAGATAGCCAGCATGTTCTACTGTAGCATCAACTATCTGCACACCTTTTATTGGGCAATCACTTATAAAGTTGTGCGAAACCTTCAGACACTTCTCTGACAAAGCCTTGATCTCTCTTTACAGGATTCCAATAACGAGGATCTTGCATCTTTGTGCGAAGCTCATCCTCTGTTTGTTGTGGTGATGGGATGGCCGTTGGAGATACGGATGAATCTTTTACATTCTGCATAAGAAACTCCATCATCTCTATACCTCTTGCTGACTGTCCAATCCCCAGAATCACATCCTCATATTCAGCTGGAAAAAACTTTTGGCTCCAAAGACTTACAGCCTCTATTCTGGCTTCAGCATTGTCACCTAGAGCTTGCTGTTCAGCATCAAGATCAGGCTGCATCATTTCTAATGCTTCATTAAATTGCTTGATGCCATCCTCAAACTCTTCCTGACTATAACCATTTTCATAGGCATGCCCTGCCCACCATTGAAACAACGCATTGTCAGTTGCAAGTTCTTCATCAACAGTTTCTGGAATTGCATAGTCACCAGCTGTGGCTGGTCTGCTTGAGTATGCTTCTTTCTCCATTTCTGATATCAACTCAGATCTAAGATCTTCTTCACGCTTCCCTTTCCAAGATTCCAGTTCGCCATAGGATTTTGCCATTGCCTCTGGCGATTCAAATTTCTCAGGCAACCACTCAGGCCGTGAGGATACAGGTGCTTCTGTAGCTACTGCTACCTCCACATTATCTGCTTCATCCATTTTTATCTACCTTTTCTGCATGTTTAATACGTCTTTCAATAAGACCTACGATATACCGCTGCCCTTCCAGATGACGCAGTTCAGCATCACTAGCAGCTGGCCCGGTTACTGCTTCTATTGTAATAGAACGCAGATATTTAATTACCTCTTGTCCAGTTGGCGTTCTAAAACAGGTGCGAACATTAAGAGATATATTATTATCATCAGATATTTTACGTGGAAAATTATCTATACCAATTCTGTTATTGTTGGACATTCTCAGTAGCCATCATTTGTTGCTGTTGTTGCTGTGCCGCCATTTGTTGGGCGGCTTGAATCAGCTGCTCTCTGTCCACCTTATCTCTTACAAGCGTATCAGGAACACCAAACTTTTTAGCTAAATGAACAGCTACATCTTCAGAGCTTACTAGGAGATTCAATATTTCAGGGCCAAACGTGCCGCCAACAAGTTGCAAGTATCTTGAGATTGAAGATATATCTTGATTAGCCTGTGCCTGTGCCAATGGAGATGTAGATCGAACCTTGATCTCTCTTCCATTTATGGTGGGCAACTCAATACGTCCCTGCTTTTTAAGGATATATACAACACGTTGAAGTATTGGCTGCACCATCTCTGCTTGCAGACGACCAAAAGCAGAGCCAATCCTTCTGGAAAGATCTGCCATACGCTCTGCAACTTCTGTAGCTGATGCTGGTGTTTTATTAGGATCACCAAGCATATCATTATACAAAGCACGTTTGATGTTATTACGCATATCACCAAGCACAAGATTGGCTACATCAAAATTCCCAGCATTGCGTATGGGTTGTAAACCTTGCGAACCCATAGCTTTTGGAATGATTGTGCCAGGAACAAGATTGATTGTATCTGTATTAATAATGCCATCATCATCCATCTGATAGATGCCTGAGATAGCCATCTGTGCATTTTCAAGAACCAACTCTATTGTGAGGTTTGTAGTTTTGATTGCACTAAGTGCATTTATCAAAGGGCCACGTCCATAAATTTCACCACTAGCCTTCGACCAACGGAAACATACAAATGGGTTTGATCCTGTACCAGAAAACTGATCTTGGAATATAAGTTCTTTATCAGGTATATTAATTACAAAAAAATCAAACAAATCTTGGTTTGGCTTGGAATAGTTACGACAAACTATCTCTACTATATCAACTTTAGCATCTGGATTCGATGCTACAGATTTCGCTGTTTTTTCTCCAAGTTCCGCTTTTTGATACGCGATAGGTATCTCTTCATATTTGAGCGAACGCTGTCTATATACATGGTCAATTTTATCATCCGGACCTGTATCGAGGTAAACAGTCGGTAACGGAATAGCATTAAAACGTATTGGATTAACTGCGTCACCTTCTTCAACAAGAAGGATTCCTGTGCCAACAGCCAAGTCCATAAACGATTCGTGGACTTCTTGCCCGAAGTTCGAGTTTTGGATGATTTCAAAGACATAATCTGTCACCTGATCTAAACTGTTATTAATATCATCTTGATTTTGATCTGGCACTTCACTGCCAGCTAGTAAGTCTGCCCATCGTGCAAAGTTAGGAACAAGGCCAGATTGCAGGCGTGATGCAAACTCTTGTACGCCAACAACGGCAGTTTCATCAAAGATCTTATCATCTCTGCGCTGCCCGGGAGATTCATAGTAGAAACTCTGACGCATTGGCATTGCATATTCATAACATTCTTCAAATAACGATTCAAAAAGCACTCTGTTAGTTTTTGCTTTCTGAAACTTTTCTAACATTCTAAGTGCTGATTTTTCCATCATGTTGTCTCATCAAAGTAGCCAATACCACCACCTTGTCCTGTTATAAGAGAGCGTTTGCCAGATCCGCCTCGTCTTTGTCTACGAATTTGATCTTGCAATCTTTTCTGGCGTTCTTGCTTTTGTTTTTCTTCTTGCTCTGCAATCATTTCTTTTTTCAAACGGCGGGCTTCTTTTGCTTCTTCTGATTCAGGCGGTGCTTCAGGTTTTGAAATGCCAAGTAAGCCACGACCAATCTTAACAACAGGCTTTAATATAGATGACGTACACATATTATGCTCCTTACATTCTTGCCCAAAGGCTTTGACGCTTTTGTTTTGGCTTTCGAGTAAATACGTCAAACTCCATCTTTGCCTGAAAAGGTTTAGAAATATTTGGTATGTTTGACAAGATATTTCTGCCCTCACCAGCACCCATCATAAGATACTGCAATGCATCATGTATGTGTGAAAAGTGATTTTTCTCTGGCTTATCATCAAACCTTTCACCAGACACTTGCATACGCTTGTACTGATAACCACCCTCAAAACCTTTAATAAGTGTACGGCATCGAGGGTCAAGCAAAAAACCTGATTGCCCTTCAACCATTCTATTAAGAGTTGCATTTACAGCCTCAAGGCGCAGTGACACATCATTTGATTGCGCTGGCCTTGCTTTCAAACCACAGCCTCGAAGAATCTGAAAAGGTGTAGATTCATCAGTCTGTGCGCGAAAGTCACCAGCAGGATCTCCAATTATATTTACCTCACAGTCAGAGTAGCGTGATGCTATTTCAATACGTAGCACTTCACTAAACTTTACTATACCCATATCAAACGCAACAACTTCCTGCAATATAAGCCATCGACCTCGAACCTTTTGTCCAAACACAGCAGCTGGTGTTAGTCCAAAATCAACTCCAATATATACAGGCACACCAGATGCAACTGGTATTTCTTCTTTTGCTATATGCACATCAGGTGCAAACATTGGATATACAGGCTTACCATCTTGTATAGTACCAAGACGATTCATTACATACACATCTATCCAGCTTTTGGTTTTGCCCTGTACTATATTTGTGTAATAGTCAGATCTCATATTCACTTTGTTCTCTGCATTATCATTTGAATGATATGCAGTAACATTACCATCCTGATCTTTGTCCTCATGCATTGCTGGTGGCTGTGTAAAGAAAAGCCAGTTATCTGGCTTCACCAACATCTTAGCCTCTTCTTTAGGGATATGATCTGGTATTGGCACTTCACCTGACATGATGGGCCACCAATGATCTTCTTCTGGTGCATTAGTATCTGCAATCACGCCTGTCCATGTACAGCCACCATCTTTCATAGAAGGATAACGACCTACACGCATAGTACACGCATCGATAATAGACTTGGGTATCTCCCTAGCCTCGTTGATCCAGATGCCAGTTAGCTCTAGGGAGAGTAGTTTCTTTACATCTTCTGGACGATCGAGTGCTAGGAAGATTACTTCAAGTTCCAGATCACCCTGCTTTATCCAGTGTGTGTAGGGAACTGACCATAAGAACTTTCCCCATTCAGCTTCAGGAAACCAATCAAGCCATGTCTTGATAGTCGTTGTTCTAAGCTGTGGATTTGTATTACGAATGATAGCCCAGCGGCTGCGCCGCTTGCCATCTTGCCCTTTTTCTTGTTGCAAGGCTCTGCGGAATATCTCAACGCAACAACCAACAGATTTACCAGAACCCACTGGTCCTCGAAGGCCACGAAAGAAACTGTCATCTTTCATAAATGATTTAAGAACATCACCGTCTGGCTTGTACTTAAATTTGGTCAACCTTTTGATCCTTACCAAACTTTATCATGCGTTCTATGACTTCTGGCCCTATAACCGCAATAACTTTATCAGCTTCACGATCAGTGCAAAACTCTTCAGGATGGTGACAAAGATGTACTTTCTTCACCACTTTTCGCAATATCTCACGTTCTTCAATTTTTAATGTATGTAAGAAACTCATCTAAACCTTTTCGCAATGCGCCTTGCAGCTTTGGGTTGTTTTGAAAACTGTTTGCCTTTAGCAGTATCTTCACGTTTCTTTTTACTACTGGCAGCATACTGTGCGCTGCTCATGGCTTTGATGGCAGCAGACGGAAGATATCTTTCGCCTGTAGCTTTTGGCCCTTGCGTTGATGGCTTGCCAGATTTAGTACGCCACTTCTGACCTGTCCATCTCATTAAGGATGTTTGTGATGGCGCACGTGCCATTATTAATCCTTTGGATTTGGTAATCCGCGATCAGATCCTTTGCCAGCAGGAGTTGATGCAAATAAAGATATAAATGCACCGACTGCTGGTATTTTTTTAAGACCTGCGGATTTTGCAAGTTGTAATAATGTTTTGGATGATTTTCCTTTAGCTATATCTCTTTGATTTAAAAGATGTACATTTCTGATTCTTTCTTGCCGTTTATTCAAATTTTCTTTACGAATCTTTTTTAATTTTTCCATTCTCTCTTTTGCTAAAAGACTTCTACTTTTTTTACTTGAAAGTTTACCAGCAGCCAAAACAGTGCCAGCCGATATGGCAGCGCCACCAGCAAGCGCAGCTTTTGCTCTTGGATCAGTTACTTCACCAGTTTTACCATTAGACATTTACTTACCCACTTCCTTTTGCGCTGCTTTATGAGCCTGAGTAAATGACCGCCCCTGTCTCATAAGTCTACGCATCAAGGCCATATGTTTTTTAGAATGATGCTTTGAGTGTTTTAGAAGTGTTGATTTTTGTTGTTTGGTTATCATGAGGTATAACCTCCACCACGTTTTTTATACAGCAATGCAAGCCTTTGCGCTTTACGAGCAGACCATTGGCCCGGTCTACCACCCTTACCACTAGCTTTTATTTGCTCAAACAAACGCTTCCGCATACCGGGCTTTGTGTAATTGCCAGCTTCATTAACTGCCATATTTAAGGCTTTTTCATTTTAGACTTGATAATCTTTTTCTTAAGCGACTCAGGCAATGTTTTTTGTTTTGCAGTTAGCATTGACTTTGGCTTCTTCTTCTTTGCACCCATTCCGCTTCCGTAATGACTAGGCATGGCAATCTCCTTACGTTACTATTAAACTTCTGCGGCCTTTGCCGCCACGTTGCACCTGCATACCACCAGATGTTTTGTTAACTTTTTTCTTTTTCTTCTGAGGAGTTGATTGTGCATTTACCTGTTTAGGTCTTATCTTGCTAATTACACCAGCTATCATTGCTGCTCTTATCGCAGAATTAAACATTATGCTTTCCTCTTCTTTCGCTCTTTCATCTTCTTATAACGAATCAGCAGCCGCCGACCCTTGGCTACCGCAGAAGCTTTATCACCATGATGACCCCATGCAATAAGAGATAGTTTCAAACGAGTAGGTCTGCCTTTTGCATCTTTAAGCGGCCCTTTAGCAGAACCCATCCGTACAAGAAAACTACCTTTACGTCTAACTTCTTCTGGTGTTTTGGGTGCGCCTTTTACTGGCGCTTTCAAGTTGCCTTTTTTGCCGGACTTGGTTCTGTAGGAGGCGCGACCTTTGGCGTTCAGACCACCTTTGGGGTTCTGTCCTTCTTTCCGTTGCCATGCTGGTGTCTTTGGCATTAAAAATCTGAACTTTCATCTGCTATAGCACGTTGAGCATCATTCATTCTGCCATATTCATCATTCCCATCCATAGGAAATGGATCTTTACCTTTTATTTGCAGAACACGCATTGTTGAAAGATCTCTAGTTAATCTAGGATCAAGATTATCATTTGATGATGGTATGTCAGCTGCCTGTGCTTCTGAAACAAACATATCTGTAAATTTTTTCCATAGAGAAGCACGCTTGTTTGTCATTGGCCCCTCGAATACAAAGGTAGGTGCATCGGGTTCAATATCATCATCGTAGTCTATATCTACAGTTTGTAGCTCTGGAGGTATGGTAATATTAACAGCAAGATTGGTATCCATACCATCATGCATAATTCTTTCTGCTACAAACCTTGCACCAAAGTATTTTGCCTTGCGTGGTTGTTTACGGATGGCATCAAAATAATCCATAAATGTTTTGAGATCTGAATATTCTTTCCACTCACCAACTTCAGGAAAGTCGTACCTATCCTTAATGACCATCTGACCATCTTCTTTATAAACATCAAATATACCAAGGCTAGTCTTTACTTCTTCTTCAAATGACTGCACCTCAAACCCTGGCCTACGCATTAAGTTGCCAAGTTTGTATTTTTTATTGATGTCTTCATAATCAAAAGAACCAACAAAGCCTTCTTCTTTATTAGCAAAGTCAGGCACAAGGTCATTGACCATGCCGCGCATAAGTTCAATAGCTTCGCCAGATATGTTCTTTTCGGAAATAACTCTATCAGTTCCGTTAATATATTCAGGTAGCATAGAGTTTAATACGCCACGAATATAAAACTGATGATGCAGTTTCATATCTTTTAGTATAGCTTCGAGCGAAATAGGATTAGCCATGTTGAACTCTAAGCATATCTATAAAAAAAATTCAACGCACAATATCAAATAAACAACTATAACCATATCCATTATCCATATGCAAATGATCATGATGTAATGAATCATGCATTGGAGTTAATACAGTATTAAAAAACTTACAGCCAGCTTTATATGCAGAGTGCCAATCCTTTGATATTGGAACACCATCAATAGCAGTAACATCTATAGCTTTGCCAAAACTATGCTGACTTGGAAATATGCTGCTGCGTTGCTTACGGCAAACATACCCACCAACATTATCAACCCTTTTGGCAGAAATATATTTTGCCCACATGCCAACATCCCTTGCTGTTGAGCAGGACAATAAAACAGAAGGATGAAAGGTCGTTGTATCAGTAGCGTACAAACGCACAGCTTCATTAATAGAACAAAAGCCAGAAGGAGATTGCACTGCCTTTACACGCCAACCCATAGACTGCAAATCATCAAAGCAGCTGGCGGATGCAACAAACGGAAACAAAAGTAACAATATGAATATTCGCATGGTGCATATATGCTACAGAGTTCTGATGGGAATTGCAAGAGAGAAGGTGGGGGTCGAGGGGTGGACGTACTAGTTTTTGGACCCCACACGCTATGTCAAGTCAATCGACACTGTAATGTCGCCAGCGTGCATGTGCATGTGTCGCTCGGGAGCCTTGAACCCAGCTCTGTCCAAGATATCTTTGCTCGCTTCCAGCTGTACGTACTCACTCTTGGCTCCCTGAGCAAGCTGCACTAGCCGCGCAGCGGCAGTCGTAGCGTTGATGCCGAGTGTCTCCGCCACTCGTTGCATCATGTACGCCTGCACATGCTTCAACCGCAAAGCCTTACTGGCTGTCACTCTCCCACTCTCACCGCTTGCGTATCCAGCTTCATGCGCGGCTTCTTTGATGCTACATCCTGTTGCTACGAGTGTATCAACCAGCCGCGCTTGTTTGCTGGTCAGAGCAAGCTGTTTCACTGCCATCTACACATCCTCACTAATCATTGAACCCCCCCTTTATCCCCCCCTTTTACACTCCTTCGCCACCGCTTGTCAACGCACAAGCGAGCGAGAAGCCCTCACAAAGCACTCACAGCGTTCAGACAACCTGTGGGGCGGCTTCTTTGCTCGCTTCCGTTGCGTTGGCTAGCTGTGTTGCTGATCCATGCTATACCCCCTTGGATCTAGTGGGGCACAGCCCCCTCGGATAGTCTGCATGCCGCACACCAGCGTGCAGACGCTGCGCTGTCAAACCGTCCTCCGCACCACTTCTGGCTTCGCCAGAACCGTGAGGAGGTTTGATCTGCCCTCTGTTGCACGCCCCTTGCCTATCTTTACCGAGGGGGCTTTACCCCTCACTAGCTCATCAAGGAGGTATATCATGGGCAACACAACTAACCACTTCACTTCAGCTTACAAGTCAGCCTTCCCACAGAACGATCTGAACGGAGGTAGATCCTCTACCTCACTCACACAGTTTCTCATTCGCAAAGCTGTCGAGCAAGCTGAGTGGCTCATCGAGCAAAAGCAGAAAGACATCGCACTGCTCGTACAAGACAAGATCCAGCTCGAAGGAGCCGATCAGATTGCTGACGACCAGCTGGTCATCATCTGCGCCAGATACGGCGCAGCACGTGGAGGCATCCACAATGATGACCTTGCGGCAGATCGAATCACCGAGCGTATGATCAATCTCGACCAAGAGATTGAGATGTGCGAGGACTTCATCACCGACCACAAAGCAGCTTTCAAGGCTTGCACAGGTGATACCTTCACCCCTAAAGTCAAAGCTGCCAAGAAGCCATCTGTTGATGCAAAACGCGCAGCAGCTGTCATGGCAAAGTACAAGGTTGCATAGCAACCTTGGCCTAGCCCTTCGGGGCTAGGCTATACAAACTTTCAGAGTTTCTCCCCCTAGGCTCGCAGGCATCTCCCTACTGCGAGCCTCTTTTTATGCTTGAACTGTCCACCCCCAAGGGTTGAGTAAAAGTAACTTCAGTGAAGATGCGCTGGACGAAAATGAATCATTTTATTTTCAGTGATTATGTCCCGAAACGTCAATCAAACCGTTTCGAGTGATATAATATGTGAGTAAGTTCAACTAGCAAAAGAAAGGACTGTGACGAAACAGACTGACATACAAACAATCAGGAACGACTTTCTTGATTTGGAGTTAACAACACCCGGGGCTGGCTATACCACATGCTCTGCAAGCAATGCCAGCCCCACTGTCTTGGAGGTAGACATGGATTTATTTTGGATCGTATTCATCTTAGCAATCAGCTGCGGTACAGTTGGCTATGGCTTTTTTATCTATGAATTATTCGTAGCCGTAAAGAATGAGATAAATAAATAACTTTACCTTGGTGCAATAATGCACTACTATTGTAGATACAAAGGAGGCAATCATGAATGATTTATCTACAACAAACTTCGCCATTCAAACTGAAAACGAATGGTCATTCCCAATCGACACATGCAATCTGTATGCATCATCAATACATACAGATGACACACCAGTGCCAGAAAATATGGCACGTGCGATTGTTCGTACCGATACCAATCAAGTGCTTGGTGTGCATGGTTCTAAATACAAAGCCATCAAGCATGATGATGTAGTCAACTCAGTGTTCGAGGCTGTCACTGCATCAGGCATATCAAATGACTATAATCACAAGGTCAGTGTCTTTGACAATGGCGCAAAGATGCGCGGTGTCATTAGATTCAATGATCTTGTTATCGAACCATCAGTTGGTGATATCATTGCATTTCAACTAACATTCTTCAACTCATACGATGGATCATGGGCATTCCAGCAATCAGCTGAAGGCATACGACTAGACTGTTTGAACGGTATGGTTGGCCAACAATCTGTAGCAAAAACATGGCAAAAACATACCGCCAACATCAATGTCAAAGCAAGCGCCAGCAAACTACAGGCAGCGCTTGATGCGTTCTTTCAAACAAAAGAATCATATATCAACTGGAAGAGTACATATGTCAGTGATCAGATGGCAGAGCATTTCTTCAAGCACAAAGTGTGCCGCATCAACAACAACACAAGCACATTCAAATGGAATGAGAAGCGGCTTGATGACCTCATGGTATGCTGGCGTAATGACAGTGGTGCATTAGGCAAAAACAAATGGGCATTGTACAATGCCTTGACCTACTGGTCATCACACACAGAGGATAACAAATCTCCGGCAAACACACAGCGTTTGCGTGAGGGGATTGTGTCCAAAGCTATCGCAAAAGGTAACTGGGAGATTGCGTAATGACTGCACCTAAATTTACAAAACAACATTTTGAATTTGTCGCCGACTTCTTCGGCCCACTCATGCATCATCCGAGTGATATTGTCGAGGCAGCTGAACACCTTGCCAAAACAAATTCAAACTTCAAGAAAGATTTGTTCATGGATCGTGCAACTCAGGCATGGGAGGCTCGTCATCTTGAAGAGCAACATGCCGAGATGCAAGACAACGAATCAATGACAAGCAGTAAACTTACAACCACTTACTTCGAGGATGAAATCAAATGGCTATATCAGAAATGAATACATTGTGGCTAATGGATGTCACAGGATATTGCAGCCGCAAGATCGAGGTGATTGCTGATAACGAAAAACAAGCCAAAGAACGGGCTTGTGAAGAGTTTGACAGGCTTTGGAAAGCACAACCAGATCAACGCTTTGCCTTGTTTGAAATGGATGTGTGGGAGGCAACTAGTGAAAATCAATAGAAAAGTAATGAAATTGATTGCCGAGTACAATGCACAATATGCAAATGCATGGCCCGGCGATCCCGAAGTAACCTATGATAAAATACTACAACTTTGTAATCACAATTTACAAATGGTCACAGATCATTTTGAATATGCGGATAACACAGAACCGCTTGGAGGCATTGATGATAAATGATTACCCTAAATTAAGAGAGATACAACTAGCAGTCAGCAAAGTAACTGGCGTTGGTATGCACGAACTCATATCAAACCGTAAGCATGCCCGAATCTACAACGCACGTTACATGTACTACCTGATGGCGGCTGAATGTACACCAAAAAGTTTTGTACAGATAGGTGACGCTATCTACAAAGACCACACCACAGTTATGGCTGGCAAACAAAAAGCCAAGACAAAACTTGGTGATGTCAACTGGCTGACTCAGCTACGGCAAGTATGCACCGAATTGGGGTTGCCATTGATTGCATAAATGCAGTATGCTTACTGCATGATTACATACCTAGACCAACTAATCAAAGCGGCAACAGATAAGAATCTATCTATCATTGCCGCTTTCCGAAAAGCAAATGTACCTACCAGCACGTACTATCGAACACGTGCTGGTAAAGATTTACGATTGTCAACAGCAAGGAAAGTGATGGATGCAATTACATCCAGTGAAAACCGTAAATGATATATGGACTGACGCTGTTAAAGATCTTGTGGGATTGCGTAAAGCACAAAAAATATCACAGGCAGAACTTGCGTTTCGTATGGGATGTGAGCCATCCTTTATCCACAAATTAGAAAGAGAAAAACGGTATCCTTCACATCACTTATTGGTTACATGGATTCATGCCCTCGAAGCGAAAATCGAAATCAAAACAAAATAAAACTGGTTTTATGGCTAAGTGTGACCACTGTAAAGCTACTACTAATTATTATGTTATTACAGGCGTTGACAATATCTGGTGTTTGGATTGTATGGAGTATCACGGATGGGAACATCTCAGCGCAATAAAGGAAGCTACCATGAAAGGTGGTGGGTCGAATGGTTCCAGAAGAACGGTGCCAAAGCGAATCGCCAACCTCTCTCAGGACAGCTGGGTGGAGACTTTCAAGGTGACATCAAGATCGAAACTGAATCAGGATTTCTAATTGCCGAATCAAAATATCAGGCAACAGGCAGAGGATTCGGATTGCTCACAAAAACACACAAAAATCAGCCATCAGATTTGTATCTTCTAAAACAAAAGACCGGGCCAAACTTTATATGTATTGAAGTAAGTAATCCATTGGCAGAAAAAATAGTCGGCTGGATTACTGGGAGGTAAAATCCAGCCGACAGTTTTTCTTCTTACAACTAAGTCATAGGAGGTATTATGACTGAATCATATGAACTATACAGAAAAGATTCCCCAAGCACAAGCATTGAGGCTGCTGAAAGCCTTGAGCCTAATAAACTAGAAGCACTTGTGTTAGATGCAATAAAAGAATATTGCAAGATCAAAGTGGGTGGATGCATATCAGATGAAGTTATTCGATATATGTCCATGCATCATGGGATCAATCGCTACTCTACAGTCACAGCAAGATATGCCGCCCTGTATCGCAAGGGATTAATTGAATACACAGGTGAAAAGCGCAAAGGTGAAAGCGGCAGAAACCAACGTGTGATGGTTCCAGCTGAAAGACAAGGCAGACTTCTTTGACAACACCAGAAGCTAGACAGCTTTGTTATATCTACAGACAGTTAGTTGATACCAAATGGCGAGGCCGCAAAGTCCAATCCTCATTCAGATGGGACATGCGGCAGGAGGCATTGGCACAGCAGCTGCTTGATCTTGGCTACACGCTCGAATCATTCAAGCAAGATGCCAATCAACTGCTCGACTATCGACTGTCACAAAACAAAGACCCAATCTTTTCCTTGAAGTATTTTGTAACTAGAAAGGAAAAGATGGCTCAACCCATAGATGTGCAAGGCATAATTAACAAAACGGTTGCATCGTTACGGATGAAATAACCGTTTGTATTTCTTACAATCGTGTGCAATAATGCAGTTCATAACAGGAGGCGAATATGAACAGACAAGGATTCATTGGTGGATCTGATCTATACAATATCATGCAAGGCAACTGGCACGACCTGTGGCTGGTCAAGACTGGACGCAAAGAGCCAGAAGATCTGAGCCACGTCTTTCGTGTTCAGCTGGGAGCATTTACCGAACAGTTCAACATTGATTGGTTCTGCCAAGATACAGGTCACACCATCGAACAAACACAAGTTGAGGTGCAACGTGTCATCAGTGGGATACCATTCAAAGGCACTATTGATGCCATTGCCCATTCAGAAGAAGGCAAACAAACCATTCTTGAATGTAAACATACAGGCAATATGAAGTCATTAACCGATATGCTTGATGCTTACATGCCACAGATACAGCTATACATGACACTATCTTATATTGATAAAGCATACCTGTCAGTAATCTTTGGCAATGACATTGGCTATTGTTCTGTAGACTATAGCGAGAAGTGGTTCAAGCCAGTAATCAAACGCTGTCAAAAGTTCTGGCAGTGTGTAACTACAGATACAGAACCAAGCTATGACATAGATACATGGAAGATTGATTGGTCATCTGTTGCTATCAACAACCTCAAAGCACGTGATGCCAGCAGTGACAATCACTTTGTAGCAATGGCACATGAATACATCAACACTGTAGATTCAGCCAAAGCTAATGAATCTGCAAAGAAAGAATTACGCTCACTAATCAAAGATGACGAACGCGAAGTGTTCTGTGATCTACTGGCAGTGCGGCGTGACAAGCGCGGCGCATGCCGCATCGTTGTAAACAAGGAGGCATAATATGACAACGAAAAAAGAAAACAAACCACAAGCCAAAAACATGGCTGAAGCATTGCTTGAGTTCCAGAAGCTGGCAGTATCAGCCAGCAAGGATTCAAAGAACCCACACTTCAAAAGCAGCTACGCTTCGCTCGAAGCTGTCATCAGTGCAGCTAATGAAGCCACACAGTTTGGCATTTGCTTCACGCAAGAGATTGACTTTGAGTTCAATGGTAATACTGGCATGACGTTTGTGCGTACTGTATTAATACATGCACCATCTGGTGAGCAACGTACATCACGGACACCCATCAGATCCAAAGACCCAGCTGATCCACAGAAGATGGGCAGCGGCATTACATATGCCAAGAGGTACGGCTTGCAATCAGCCCTTGGCCTACCATCAGAAGATGATGATGGCAATGAAGCAAGCAAAGCACCAAAAGGTAAAGTACAACACATCAACCCAGACGATGAAGGGACATGGTAATGGACTATGATAATACAAACAGGGGTGCGGCTCACGCACCCTTCGAATCACAAAACCTCTTGCTTACTGGCAAGCTAGACAAAGATGGCGACAACAAACAGATTGCTATAATACAAGATACTGACAAAGAAGGGCGTGATGTGCTTGTCATATATGAACGTGTTGGCGTCATGTATGGTAACAAAGATGCTGATGATGCCAAGAAGCAGCCTCATTATTCTGGCCCTATCGATGACAACCATCGTATTGCTGGGTGGCGTGAGACTGACAAGAATGGTAAAAAATATCTATCGTTGAAACGATCAGAAAAATACACACCACAAGTTGTAGATGATGTTTCACGTGAAACTGTAGATACAAATCCTACGCCAGTTATTGATGACATACCGTTCTAGGAGACAGGCATGACAGTACCAACATGGGAACAGCTTATTGAAGATCTACGTGTGCTAGAAATAGAAACAAAAGTAGATAGTCTTGGACGCAAAGTTCAAAAGAAAAATATAAATTATGGAAAGGGATCAGTAATTTATTACAAGCAAGTATCTAATGCAGATGTTAAGCGCGTAAGAGACCGTCTCTATAGCCGTTAGTTCTATCATACGTAAGAGTTTGGCCGCGATTATCTTCCCAAGTGTGGCTACAATGTATCCAACCACTGTTGCCGCCTGTATAACATTCTAATATCAACTGATCAAAATCTAGATTCTCTTGTATCCATAATGCAAGATCATAGTTATCCACACCAGCGACCTCGAAGTCGGCGGCCTCACCCTTCGCATGCTGGCTGTGGATATTTGAACCTATGGCAATGCATAACTCAGGACTGCGAAAGCCCGACGATACAATAAATGAACCAAACTCATTACGTATCGGTTGCAATATATTCTTAGCCAACATCTTCATGCATTTGATATGCTCCTCAGTAGGCTCATTAGGTATGCCTTTCCGTTCAGCTGTTTGGCTTTTTAACATCTCAGCTAGTGAAAAGTTCTTTGACAGTTTCATAACAAACACCTATATTAAATACACCACAGACGGTCATTCTATTGGAACGACTGACAAAAAAGTAGGCGGTATAGTCCTTCCGCCTACTTTTTTATTCCCTTTAAAGATCTTAAACCAAAAGACGCAGCTATGCTGGCATAAACGGCATACTGAAACCACTCCGGCGTATCCTCCAGAGCCGCGAAGCCTTCCCTGACATAAGGCTGAAGCGGCGGCACAAAACACATACCTATAATAATTATAAACAAAATCGTCCAGGCTTCATCTTTCCAACTGTTGTCACTGGCTTGGGCCATAACCTTTTCCCAACCAGCCTCATGCTTCATCAACTCTGCTTCGGCCTCAGCCTTCGCCTGAGCCACCTTACCCTTAGCCTTGGTAGCCTCTACCTTACTTTCCATCCAAGACCCTGCCAGCGAGGCTATAGGGCCGATTAACGCCTGTATCATTCACACCTCTCTTTACCAGCACAATCTTCTGGAAAACATTGAGGAATCATAAAATAAAATTTATTATTTGTAGACTTATGCCACATACCATCAGATCGAAGCCAATTGCATTGCTCAATAGTCATCGGCTGCTGAAGCGCCATCTGACCTATCGGATAATTAGCAACACCATCACTACCCCACATACTAATAACTAAAATATATAATGTTTCTTTCATTCTTTTGGTGTCCTGGTTGTTTTTGCCTCATGCCCTAGATATAACCCGAAAACACCAGTCATGCTTCCAAGTATTACCGAAACAAAAGTTGTTGCTCCCATATTCTGATTCTCTGGTGGCAAGCCCATAAACCATTCAGCACAGCGCCATGACATTACAACACAGGCAAGCATTGTTATTCGAGCCGTAAGATTAAACTGTATATATCGCTTCCACCAGTCAGTCATAATACAATCTCTTCTGCACCACTTTGAGCAATAGTTGCAAACAAGAATATAAACAATGCTACCGCTACCGCGATAATACAGGTGACAAGTAACGTTGTTTTAATCGTCTCTTCAATCTCCTTGGCCCTTCTTGCAGCCTCTCTACGCGCCGCTTTCTGCGCTTCCTTTTGCTCCCTGAGTTTCTGATTATGATGGTTAACAATCTCCTGCCATGTGTCTGGACCAAATCGCAAGTTGATCAATGTTTTAATTTCTTGCATTTGCTCCTGTAATTTTTTGGCCTCAAGAACCGCATCAATGCTGCTTTGAAACTTGATATCACCCACACCAGCTTGTTTATTACGCTCCTCATTGAGTTTTTTTTGACAGTCAAACAATGTGCCGATTTGCTGTGAAATATCAGCAACAGATTGTGCATCATTTATACGAGCCTTGATAAAAGCAATCGCATTTGATGCTGCGGTAACAGCAGCTATTGCTGTTGTTATTGGCTCCATTAGATAGCATCAGGCCAATCACTGATTGGCGCATTGCCTGTTGGATTTCCATCACTATCAACCGGGGTATCGAACAAAGCCATAAATTTTGCATGAGTTTTTACAGCATTAATTGCTGTTTCGATGTTTGCACATGATGTTCGGACTGCTGCTCTGTAGGTGCTGACATCAGACGGTATGGCTTTGTCAGTCTCTGCTTTGCGTGTGACATACCAATCGTATGGCGCAAGCAGCCCAGCCGCCTCTGTCTTGGCTTGTGCAATGGCTGTAGATTTCAAACCTAATGTTACCATCTGCTTGCCAGTGATAGGATCGTTTACAGCTTTGCCATCTTCATCAACGACATTTACATCGGTCAGACTTTTTTCAATCAGTGTGCCATCGGTCTTTCTGCCATGATAAAATCTGTTATCAAACGGCTCTTCACTTGCTGGTGCATCTTCCCATGTCAAGCCAAATGCTTTCTTTTCAGCGTCTGTCCAGCGCATCCATATATTCGGATGCTTTATACCATTATCATCTATCCATGATTTGCCAGCACGAATGACGCGATCTTTATATTTCCAGGGCATAATTATCTCCTATCGTGCATTAGCAAATTTAAAGGGGGCTTGGGCAATAGCCAGATAAAGGTAAGTAGTGGCATAATTTTGAGCATACTGATCTCGGAGCTTAAAACCGTTACTAAGAAAATCTAGATTTCTTGTTGAAACATCAGTCGCTTCAGCCGCATTGCTTCCTGCTGCAATGTAATCATTCATTACGTTAAATGGACTAGCCTCATCATAATATACGTTCCATTCAATATTTGCATTAGATACATCTTTTAACATAACCCAACGCGGTCTAAATCCTGTATAAACAAATGTACCATCTGCGGCGTTGTTTCCTATGTACAAACCAATTTTTTGATGACCCTCAACATTAGCGAATGCGTATACAACTTTGTTTGATGGACTAGTTAAATCAGAATGACCAGCCGTATAACCTCCAACACTAAACACTGAAGCTGTGGGATATGTATCGTTCCAATGATTAATTGAGGGATCATAGAACGCAGTCGCGTCTGCCCAAATGCCCACCTGACTGGCTGCTAAAAGAGGTGTGTGAACATACCAGTCCGTCCCGTGATTTCTATTTTTACCCAACAAAAGTTGAGGCTGAACACCAAGACCATGTCCAACGGTTCCAGTTGAGTCCGAAGTAGTATATGTTATTATGCTAAATCCTGCCGTAGCGTTAGCTGATACGCTTGCGGATATACTAGGAACTCCACTGCTAACCGAATCAGCAGCTATTGTTGACGCACTGCCTCCACCTAACCAGTTAAATGAAGTATAAGTGTTTGTTGTCCCACCAGAGCTGTAATTAACTAAAGCACTCCCACTGCTTCCATCAACTACAGTAAAGCCATCACTATCAAAGGAGTTTAAATAACCGTTTACATTGTTTGACACTTCTACATCAGCATCAATTTCTAAATCTTTTGCTACACCTCTAACACTATCAAATAAACTATGTTCGTTTGCTTGATTTCTTGTTTTGATCCAAACCCAATCAGGTTGAAACCCTACGCCAGTTATACCTCTACTTGAAGCTCCATTACCTGACCATTGCACCGTGTTAAAGTGACCGTCACTTTGAGTGCTTTGTCCGGGACCGATTGTTGGGTCTGGTAAATTGGATGTGCAAGGGGCTAAGAAACCACTTTCTATGTAATTAAAATCTCCTATGCCATTCGCATCAGATGCACCTTGCGAGGTAATATTACCTGCAAAACTACCATCTTGTCCAAAATTTGCTATTAATTCTGTACCAGCATAATCGTGACATCCGATAAACCAAGTGCTGCCTGTTGCTGTAAATGTATATGTGGGATTAGAGCCAGCAGATGGGTCACCATTATTGTTTCCGCTTGAGTCATACCAAATAGTTGTAGAGCCACTTACATCTCTTCGTCCAAACCATAGCTTCCCAGCATCAACATCAAAGCATAAAAGACCTATATCACCAGTGTTAAAGTCTGTCTGATCAAATAACTGTGAACCGCTAGAACTTGTTGTGCTAGTTCCGGTGTACGCCCTTGCTCTAAAATCAATTCCGTAGGTGTCATCTATGCTTCCAATGTAGGCACTGCCATTGACGTAAGATAAACGATCTTCACGAACAACTCCAAACATTCCTCTATTATCACCAGAAACGTACAAAAACTCTACATACCACTTACCTGACGTAACAGCTATTGTTGCGTAAGTGCCATCATATCCCCCACCAGAACCAGAAATTCTTAAGTTACCCTCTGATATGCCCGGAGTTCCAATAGTAGCGTCTAATGGATTCAAGACAGCGAAATTTTGTGTTGGTGAGTCGCTGGTGATATCGCTGGCGACTATACCGCTTGGTGTCCAATCATTTGTACCATCAGTGGTAAGTGCATTATTGCCGATATCACTGCTATCGGCGAAATTAAGGTAGTATCCGGCTGCGCCGTACGAAAGACCTGTTACCTCCTTGGCCGTCCATATTCCATCCTTAAATTCTCCAAAATTATTTTGATCATAAACTGTGCCATCAATCCAATGCCACTCGGCAAGATACCCGTCGAAATGCTGTCCACCTGATGGCGTCAATCCATTTATTCTTTTTGCTTGAGCATCGTTAATTCTATCACCGCCAGTCGGTGAAGACAGTTGAGTTTTTGTGTGTGAAATCTCAACTCCATTTACATAAATATTCAAATTACTGGAAAGGTTTGATGTGGTAATACCATTTGCGGTCATTACAATGTGATACCATTGTGCCGGATCACGAAACACTGGAATAGAAAACAGGTTAGCATTTGCTCCGCTAGAATTAAACGGACTTACACCAAATCTATCATCAGATAAAAAGTAAAAACCACCTCTAGCACTGACAGCACCAGAGTAATAAATATATTGCGTGGTGCTTACGACGCCGCGTTTAACCCAAAAACTAACAGTCCATGTTCCGGCTGTAGCACTTGAAGGCGTAAATGTAAGATATGAACTATCACCATCATTGAAGCGTAAAGATTGGTCAATGGTGTGACTGTAAAAACTTGCCGATCCGCTTGAATACATCCATTGGCTTGAACCTATTGGCCCTGACATATCGACCCCCTATGAGAACGCCAACTGGGACGCACCCAATAAAATAGTATCAGCCGCTGACACGACATAAGGAACTATGTCAATCGCGTTTGCTGCTGATGACAAAGTAAGTGTATTCACACCACCAACCGTTTTGTATTGCGTGTCGAGGGATACAGCCCTGCCGCCTGTTCCATCTTGTATAAATACAATGAAGCCAGTTTGACCAACCAATTCTGTTGTTGGATTTGCAAGTGTCACAGCGCCTGTGAGTGTCAAAACAAAGTTTTGATTTGTGGCAAAATCAAGAGTAACACTGCCAGTGTTTGATGTATCTGTGTCAGTCGCTCCAATGACAGCTTTTTCAAACTCAACATTTGTGCCACCTATCTTAAGGCGGTCATCACCATTTTCGTCATATTCAATAAAACCATCATTGCCTGTACCAAAGAACAGCTTTTCATCATCAGGTATTGTTTTGTTTGTAAGCTGTTGTGTAGCTACAGTGCTGACCAGTTCACCATCACCACCCGGAGGCAACACTAAGGTGTTTGTAACACCAGCACTATGCGGCTGAGCCTTGACAGTCTGACCATGACTATTTGATTCGCAATTAAATACTATAGTGCCGGGATTAGTATTACCTTTAAGAACGGTTTTGCCAGTGCCATCCGGCAACAACTCAATATCAGCATTTGATGCGGTAATAATATCTTTGCCATTTACATCTAAGTCACCACCGAGTTGCGGTGTTGTATCTGCTGATAAATCAGCAAGACCGCCACCAGCAGGACCAGTAGCACCAGTTGCACCAGCTGGTATGCCTAAAGCCAATGCTAACGCACCACTACTGCCTGTAAATGTTGCTGATGCTGTAGGTGTAGCACCAGCTGATAAACCAGATGCTGATATAGATACACTACTTACTTTTCCCTCTTCTGCTACAAGATTGCCACTACCATCAAAACCAAGTTGTTTACTTGCCCTTGTAGATACATCAGGCAATATAAGTGATGCTGTAGTATCAAAGTCAGAAAGAATCAAAGCACGATTAGCAGCATCATCAATATCAGCTGCTATAGCAATCATGCGATCAAGTTCTGTGTTTAGAGTTGCAACATCAAAAGGGCCAGATGTTGGGAAGTCAGTTGTGCGATCAAGATCAATATCACGTGTTATAACAACACTAGAGCCACCAGATGCACCTGTAACAGCATTGCCAGTTGTCATCTGCACAAAACCAGTTGTGCCAGACGTATGAGCCTGACTATCACCAGAATCATCTGATGTTGTGTAATGAGTGGTTAATGTTTTCTTTGTGCCATCAACATATACATTTAGATCATCATCATCAAAAAACTCAAACGGCACTGTAAAGGTGGATTGTGTAGCACCTTCATTCACAGTGTAATTCACTCTAGGTGAGTTATCGCTTAAACTAATAGTCATAATAATCCCCTACCATGCTCTCTTTTTAATTACAACGCACAACTAGTTTCTTCCAAGTTCACCAACAAAATCCTTCACATCATTACCAAATACAGGCAATCCTATAAATGGCAAAGAATATTTCATTCTCTCTGATGCATCAGATTCACGACCAGAAAAATAATCATCCACTGCTCGAACATATTCTGTAGTCAACCCAGCTGGCGCACCTAAAGGTTCAAGAAAGGCATCAAACAATGCCTCATCTTGATTAGGATTTATGTATTTTGGTGGTATAAATGCATCTTTACTTACAACACCAGCATTACCAGCAATATTCAAAGCAGTGTAAGCAAGATCAGAGTAAATACCAAACACACCAGAATGATCCACTACACGTGCAATAACATCAGGTGATGTGCGCTTTTCAAACCAATAATCAGGTTTTTTATAGGATAAAGACAAATAACTAAGGCCGAGCAAAGCAACAATACCTTGCAATCTATGTTGCCTGTTCGGATCTCTTATTGCACCAAGTATTTTATTATTAGCGCCAAAAGCAAAATTCATAAATGTAAATGGCGTAGTAAGCAAACCAGATTCAACACGCACCATGTTCACAGCACCAGTGCGTAACTGTTTTTCTACCTTAAATTGTGTTGGAAACTTTTTACGAATTGCTTGAAAGAATGGATTATCTTTCATGTATACAACACCATCAACAATCAATGGCTTATCAAAAGTTTGTCCCATAACAATAGTATTATTTGCATGTGATTGTATTGCTGCTTGGAATTTACGAAGAGTTTCTCTTGCTTGCGGTGTAGAAATGTCCCAATCATCTGTATTAGAAACTTCAAATGCACCACCACGTTTAGATAATTTTATATCGCTTTTTTCAGTTGGTGCAGTAGATATAAACTTTGCCATATTCTCATCAATGCCATACCTAGCAAGATACTCTCTATCAAACTTAGATATTTTTCCTTCAGACCATTGACGAGATAATTTAATAAATTTATCTTGAACTATTATTTGATCTAATGTTTTGCCAGCAAATGTGATAGGGGCCAAACCATTAAGTGTGTAAAAAACTTGATTACCACGCTGTATAAAACGTTCCATCATATTAGGTTTAACACGCCTTACAGTATCACTAAGCAATTCTCTTGCATAAACATTCTTAGTAATGTCAAGCAATTCACCAGCTGCTTGTGCTTCTTTAATAACTTGTGTACGAAATGCTCCATCAGCTGCTGCAATGCCAGCTTCAAACACATCTCTAAATCCATGAGCCATAACAATCGAACCGGGATCTGTTAATGCAGAAATCCCTGCTTGTGGCAAGTATGTCCAACCTGTCCAAGATTTAGCAGCCTTTACAGCTGCATTATCAAAACGATCTGGACTACGTTGCAACGTACCCATCACACGTTCATAGTCACCATAAAAATCTGCTTTTAAGCTAGATATTTCTTCGTTTGATTTACCAGCTTTACGAAGAGAATCTTCCATGTCCTCAAGTACTTCATCAATATTTCTACCACCAAACTTATTTGCAAATGAAATACGACGACCCATACGATCAAAATAAGTATACATAACTTCTGGATCTGTAACAATAAAATCATAAACTTCAGCTACATCTACATTTGTCTTACGGCTTTTTAGATGTTTTGCACGACCCTCTGTTGTTTTGCTTCTGAGAATATTAGCCATATCCTCACCATCTTCTTCTAAAATACGAGATAACGTTCTTTCTGCATCAGCAAAAGCTCCAGCAGGATCTTCACCAGCTAAAATTCGTTGTGCAGTAAATTCATCAGCAAATTTTTGTGTTAAAGCAGATCTAGCTGCCTCATCTTTAGACAATAAATCTTTATTGTAGAAAATTGGAAATGTAAAATCTTCACGAAGAACTTTGCCAATCTGACCCTCATAAAATTCTATACGTGCTTTTAATACTGCTTGTCGTTTATCTAATGCATCTTGCAAAGCAAATTGCTTTTTAGTGCCAGCTTTATTTGGCATGTTGGCTATGTCAGATTCTAACTTTATTAATTTTGCAGTCACAGAATCAAGATCTGCTTGATTCCTTGCCATTAATGCACGTATCTTTTCATCATCTTTAACAACACCATAATATCTCATATCATCAGAAAATGCCTTGAAAGCATCTGCAATCAATACACCAACTTCTTTTTGCTGATCTGATATACCATCAGCTGCAAGCCTACGAAGTTGTGGATCACGAGACTTACTAAATATATAACGTCTTATCGTATCATTTGCCCAATCATCAAAACCGCTACGAGGATTGTACACTTGCATAAATTGTGCTGCTCTTTTTACACCTCGAACCTCTTGCGAATGAAGATCACGCATACGTCTTACAAGGTTTTGAAACTGCCCTTGATAAGTGACAGACTCTTGAGCAACAGATTGTATACCAATACCACGCCTTGCACCTTGTGTAGATACAGCACCATTATAACTAAGAAGCATAAACAATTCTTTCACATCATCAGGTATATCTGTTCTTTGCATTGCACGTTGTGATGGACTGCCCAGTGGATTACTAACTACAGGATCATAGTCACCACCTTTAGCTGGGGTGTAGCCATCGTCTAAAGATAATGGACCAACATTATCTGTTGGCGTCATATGGTCAAACTTTTCACCTTTAAAAAGCTTATTTAGTTTAGCAGCACCACTTTGAAAAAATGGTTTTGCATATGGCGCACCTTTCATAACACCACCAAAAGCTGCAGAAAATACAGTTGCAGCCGCTACATTAGCATAAGTTTCACCCGGTTCGTCAGCTACAGCAAAAGGTGCTCGGCGTAACTCAGATGCAATGCCATACGCTCCACCCACACCACCAGCCCTAGTTATGGCTTGTGTAAAGGTTTTACCCAACCTTATGTAATTGAGACCGGGAATGAACGCTGTCAGCGCCAATGGGTCTGTTAACCCACCAGCCAGTTGTGCTGTGAAAGGAGCTTCAGTGGCCTTCCTACGGCGTTCTATGGCGGTTCTAGCACGACCCTCTAGAAATCTAAGATGCTTTTCATTTTTCGCACGAATAAGATCATCATAATATGGCAAAAGATCTTCAGATATATTAGCTGCTACATCATATGTGGTATCAACAGGAATACCACCAAAAATCCTTTCTTCTTCTACACGTTCGATAAAGGGCATGTTGTTATAAGCAACATTTGCTTTCCAACCTTCATACCAAGAAACAGGTGTTTCTTCTGTAATTTCATTTGGTATAGCAATGAAAAAATCTCTACGACCTAGATCTGTAGTCATCTCATTGTTCCAAATGGTGATGCTGCAAGATACTCACCATTATCCCATTGACTTTGAAGTTCTCTAGTTCTCTTTTGTGCAGCCGCAGCCTCAACACGCAATGCTGCTGTTTGTTGCTGACGTAACTCATTTATCTTTTGAGCAACATACTGATTGCCAACAAATAACGGTTTGCCATTAACACGAAGTAATCTCTTATCACCATCAACAAGATAATATACAGGCATTGCTGTACCTTCTCTTATATCAGGCACAAGAAATACATCCTTACCAAGTGTAGGGCGTTTACCATCAGGCATATTGGGAAGCAACTCTAGCTTTTTAGCTACACCTTCTTCAAAGATCTGCATAGTAGCTGTATCTGGATATGCAGCTTCAGGTGCATATTGCGATCTGCCAATGGTATTATGAAGAAAGTTGCTTTCCTTAAATACAGAATCAGCAGCTGTTTTAAGGATCTTTTTGACTTGCTTTTTATCCAGTGTAAGCAAAAGATCATCCGTAAATGATGCATAAAAAGCTAATTCTTGTGGAGATGCATCATCATTTATGCCAGATATAAAGTCACGTACAGCATCTGGTGCTGATTTATCTGGTGTACCTAGTGCTGTTTTGATGCGTTGATTACGTGCCTCAGCTCCACCCGGAGCATTTGCATTTTGTCTGTAATTATTGAAAAACTCAGGAACAGCATCATTGCCTAGCGTATCTCGAACATTTAAAAGCGTTTCATATAAAACAATCGTATCTTTGTCTAATCCACGAGGCAAAACATCTGCAAACACAGTTCCGCCCTCACCACCACGCATAAAACGTGTAGCTTGCTCATAAATATTTAATGCACCAACAATCTCCGTTGATGGCATTGATGATACAGTTTCAAGATAATCTATCGCAACTTGCGGCAATGGACCGCTTTGATTAAACATTACAGCCTTAAATGCTCCATAATGCTTCTCATGTGCGCGACGTTGTATCTCATTTGCTGGTGGCTGAAGCGCGGCAGCTGCGGTGTTACCAAAGTCAGTGCCAGATGTAATGCTGTATCCTGACATAATATTGTCACTATCAGTTTTTGAGACAGATCTGCCACTATTCAAATTACGCAAAGCTATTTCAGATGCACGTTCATTCTTGTCATTATTATATTGCTCAGTAACAGTCCCTTGAAGAGTCGTGAGATCTCTTGCAAGTTTTTCACCTTGTTCTTTGAATCCGGGTTTTTTGAGAGTTGCCTCATTGAAACCAGCACGAGACAATATAGATTTCATTTTTGGACTTATCTTTCCAAAACTCCCATCATTCAAAACAATAGCAATGTTATTTAACACATCTGATAAAAACGGTGTTTTACGAGTTGGATCATCTGGAAAGTCATCAGCAATCCGATTGGTAATATCTGTCAGTCTGCCTTTTGCATAATTAAAATTTGCTTCAGCTATAACATTGTCAAGATATGTAACACCAAGTTCTGTATACTCAGCAACAGCATCGCGTGCCAACTGTATTGTATCTTTGCGTTTTTGTTCAGCCGGACCATCACCACCTTGTTGTTTTGCAAGTTCTGTTATAATTGATTGCTGCGCCTCTATTGAGGCTACTGCGTTTGTTGCAGCTATCTTTCTATTGTGATCAACTTTTTGTACATAAAGTTTTCCTGCATATTGTTTGCTTGTAACAGCTCCAATACTTGAAACAAGATCACTAAACTGTCCAGAGGTATCAATAGTATTTTGCAAATATTCATTAAAAGTATTCTCAAAGCCTGTTGGATCTCTTTCATGATCCGCAGCAATCTTCAAAGCCTCTGCATCAATTTCAAGAGATACAGCTTCTAAAAATCTTTTACGCGCAATAGGTTCGTAATATTTTTCTGCTGTTGGAGATAAATCTTTTGGCATCTCTGGAAATTCAATTTTTCCAGTCTTATCATTTTTGACACTTATTGCAGCAAGAGAGGCAGCTTCTTGTCCTTTTTTCTTTTCATTATCATAGGCAACCTGAAATGCCGCTTCCCTTAAACGGCGACCAGATGTAGCAAGTTGCTGCCCTATACGAGCAGCATTGTCACCCATAGGAACAATCCCTATTGCTCCAATGCGTGTTTCAGCTGGTCTTAATACTTTTATTTCTGCCATTATGAAGATACCGTATATGCTTTGTAGCCAGCGTCAGCTATTGCAGAATATGATTGTAAAACAGCAAGATCTCTTGCAAGTTCACCTTCCATAATAGCAAATCTGGCGCGTTGCTCTTGTCTGCCGCGTGCAAACAGGCTTTGAATAGAAACCTGTCTTAACTCTTCAGCTGTTTGCTCTCTTGCTTTTTCTTGTATTGCCTTAAATGATCTATCAGCACCGCGCCTGTTATAACCACGTATTGCAGATGAATCTCTTAAAAATTCAGAATATCTCTGTGATCTTATAGTAGAATCACGTTCTGCTTGCGCTTTGATTGCAAGTGCATTGTCTCTTGCTTGTCTTGCAATCTCTTGTTGTTTAATTTGCTCTGCTCTTGCTGCTTGGTCATAACCAACAACTTCTAACAAAGTGCCACCACCAATAGCAGCAAATGCTAATACTTCTAAACTCATGAGAATGCTACCTCTACTACCATACCATTAAGTTGCATATTAAGCGGTGCTATCTGTGAGATAGTCACTGCCGGATCTCTACTATATCCAAGAACACGAAACTCTTTTTTACCTGTAAATGCTTCACGTGGTGTTGATGGATCAAATGTAACATTTCGTATAATCATATTTGTATTGTTTACAGATATGCTTAATGTTTCTTCCAAATCCAAAATTACATTTGTAATCTTTCTTGGTCTGCCTGTTATTGGACCGCCCGGTGCGTTTGCAAGATCAATGGCATTGGTTTTTAACTCAGGAACAAACTTATAACCTATCTCTGCTTTTACTGATGCCTTTACAGCACTTACATCTACGTTACCGCCAGATACAGTAAATGAACCTAGATACTCTGTATCATCAACGACATCTACAACTGCACCATTAGAAAAGTGGCTAGACACAGCAAACACACCAGCTGACCCATTAAACTCATCTGCAAAGTCCATATTCAAATCTTTGTCAAATTGCTCAAGAAAGAACTTATTTGTACCTGATCCATCATCCCTAACGGTAACAGCAAACAAACTTTCATCCACCGCACACACTGAATGATATCTACCTGTAGTTGCCCAACGCATCCAACCAGCGCGTTTCTCAGATCTGATACTATAAAATGCAGCAATCTCTCCATTATCCATAAGAAAGAAAGCATAAGCACCGGGCCTATCTAAAGAACCCTTTACATTTGTTAGTTGTAAGGGATTAGATATTAAATGAGATGAAAGTATTGATACCATATTTGTCGTATAGGCACCTTCAGCATCATTGAATATAAACTCTCTAACAGCTGTACCAGTAGCCTGTACAAACAATGTGCCGCCATCAAGAGATGCAGGACGTACAAAACTACACCCAAACGGCGTTTGCTCAGATACTTTTGCTATAGATGCTGTAATAGGTTGGTCTTGAAAGGCTGGTAAAAAGAACTCACCCTGATTGCAAAAAACTTGCAGATCACGATTAGATACAAGATGCCTGATAAAGTTAGTTACACCAACTGCAACTTCAATATCAATCGCATCAGCTGTACCCCCATCACCAACATCAAAGTTAAAATACTCGTCACTTACAGATGACCATATACCGCTTGGTTGTGAAGGTGTGCCACCAAACCAAAGTCTATTTTCATGAAATGTTACAGCAGCTGGAAAACCTCGAAGATCACTATACGACTGTTCAAACCATTCTGTTGTTGCAGCAACACTTGAGATAGAAGGCGTACCACCACCAGTTGCTGTAGAAGTAGCAGAGCCACCAGCTGTATATTCAAAAGTATTTTTATCTATAACAGAACTTACAGTTCTGCTGCCATTTATATTACTATTGCTTATTCCTCCAAGAGAGCCAGCACCAGCAATAACAACTGTTACACCAGATGCAAGGCCATGATTTGCATGCACAACTCGAACCTTATCAGAGCCTTCTGTTGTATTTAAGGAATCAAAATCTAATTTTCTTTCAATAGTTCCTTGAACATTAGCAGTTGCACTTGTTCCACTTGCAACAGCTGTAATATCAACCTGTGTATCGTTAATCAAAAGACTGACACCAACATGTCCTGATACAAAGTATGATGCACTAGATGTAAGAGTAATCCCATTACCTGATGTTGCAGATGGTGTAATCGTTACACCACTTGCATGAAAATTATAATATGGTTGTAGTTTTTTATTTCCATCAGCATCTGTATCAAATGTAAATGTTCTTACCTCAAATGCCGTTAGGCTTGTTCTTACTAACTCACGAATCATAAAATCATTATGAGCAATAAACATAAAGTCACCTGATTGTGCATAGGTAAACTCTTGTAAATTGCTATCTGTAAATGGCAAAGATGCGCCTGATGTATCTTGCGTTACTGTAGCTACTAATGAATTGAAAGATCCATCAGCATTTACACGAAACATTTCAATCTTGCCTGAACTAAATGCAGCTACATATTTCTCATCACTTGAAAATATAAAAGGCTCTAAGCGAATCTTTTGGTCAACAATGGTAAAATCTGTAACAGCAAGCCTTGTTGAATCTGTTGTAGTTACCTTGCGATCACCTGTGCTAAAACCATCCCTTGTAACTGTTACAACCGCTGCTCCGGGATTTGTTGATGTCAATCCAGTTACAGCATTAAGGGCGGTGAATATATTATCAGCCGTTACATCATTTGATGTATTTGCCCGAACAAAATGTTTGTTACCAACAGCAGCGCTTGGTGAAGCACTACCAGCAGTTTCAAACTCAAGAGTAATTTTTGTGCCATCACTCAATACAAAAGTCAGCTGTGTACCAACAGCTATGTTTGCATAATCAGAAACAGTAATAGTTGCGCTTGGTTGTGAATAACTTTGTGAAAAGTTGTGAACTCTTTTAGAGCCAGGACGATTTATGACACCACCTTCTGCACGAATAAAAACATTCTTCACAGATTGTCCTGATTGATTATAGATTGCTGAATCCACCCTCGAAGTCAAAGATGGACTAATTTCACCAAAAACAAAGTTGTTAAGCGGTATGCGAACTCTCGCCATTAACTTCGCCTTTCAGTAATAAACCTCGATGTAAGTAGCTTGCGTGTTGTCTGCTGTTGGCTATCTAATGTTTTTGCCTGTTGAAGTAACTGTCCACCTTTTGCTTCAAGAACACTTGATAGCTGCTCATCCCTTGCTATACCTAAAGCAAATGCAGCTGCTAGAGAAAATTGCAAAGCAACAGTAAAGTATGAAGGAAAATCTTGCTCTAATGCTCTAAATGTATAGTCTGCAATTAATGAATCACTTGATGCCGAATCACTAAATACTTTATCACCATAAACATTATACTCAATAACAGCATCGTTAACTGTTACAGCGTGTAGCATAAGTAAATCAGCTGGCAGCTGATGTGCCCGATCATATCGCCCTGTAGGGACAGCAGTAAGTAAATTTAATTCTGCCTGATTAGTAGCAAAACGCCATCGGCTCGAACAAAGAGTTGTTCTTACCATATCTTCATATATTGCATTTGCAACAGTTGCTTCAGTACTTTGAGCCGTAAACGACGTTATAGGCTCTGCACCAATTAAAACCAATGCTCTTGATGCAATATCAATATCTGAATTAGCTACTGTTGGCATATGATGGTATGGGAGAGGTAAGTTGATACCTTAACCTCTCCCAAACTCCTTTAGTCGCTATCAGCACTACTAATTGTTGTGCCATCGCCTAAATCTATTGCTGTAGCAGAAACTTCTTTCACTACTGTAATAGATGCATCTTTGTGAGTTGAATTTGAATCAACAAGTATCACAATATCCCCTGCGTTCATCATGCCGAGTGCAGATTCACCATTCATCTCACCACCTGTAGCATCGGCAGTTGAAAAATAGTTTGCTGCTCTTACAACAGACAAAGCATCGTTGGATGCGTAATACCACATGTTGACACCACTTCCACCACCAATGCGTACTAAGTTACTCAAATCGAGAGCCATATCTATTTCTCCCTATTAGTTATTATCAAGGACTTCATAGATACCGTTGTCATCAATAACAACAGCACCCATTGACATCATTGATGTTGCAAGGTGAGCAGCTTTTTCTGGCACATAATTGATCTCTGTTTGAACATCAGCATTGATGCCAAGGCCAACTGCGGTTGAATGGTATGCCATATTCTTACCAGCTGTAATAGCAGCAGTAGAAAAAATCTTAAATCCTAAGAACTCTTTCATTGTAATGCCACCAGCAAAAGGAAGATTTTGCTCACCAACAAAGTCACTAGAAGCAAACTCTGTAATGTTGAACAAATCAGCGTATCCTTTTGGATGCATAGCAAGATAGCGTTGACCATCTTCTGGGATGTTTGCAGTACCAAAAGTTTCAAACAATGAAAGAAGGTCAGCTTTTGCAAGCGCAGAACCTGTGTCGTGAATCTGAGTTGCATTTGCACCAGCATCCATTGCTGTGTACAAAATATCATCAGTCTTACGACCCAAGGCAGCAGCAGCAGATTGTGCTACAGCTTGACGCTCATCAATATTGGTCTTTAACTCATCCAGTTTGTCGATAAACTCTGGTGCAAAAAAGTCTTGCATCGTTGCTTCAACATTTGTGTGGGCAAGTTCCATTGGGGTTACGTTACCGTTACGAGACTTTGTGTTTGCGGATCCAGCACCAATTTTCTGGAAGCGAACAACATTACCACGAACATTACCAGCGGTGCGAACAGTGTTGCGGAGTTTAGAACCCATACGCTGATAAGCCATGTGAACTTCAGTCTCGAACTGCTTGATAAAGGCTTGATCAATTGTATTAGCCATTACTCAGTTCCTTGTTAAAGTTTCACTACACCAACGGTTGTCCGTTTTTGTCCTCATCCAGTTATCTCAATACAGAGGCTGTCAGATAAAACAGGCCGTAATATTAATTCCATGCCACATCTAAGCGACTATTGCAACGTAGAAAACGCACACATTGGAATCCATTTACTATTGTGGGTTTTTTTGCAAATGTAAATCCAAGCCATGTAAGCCATTTTATTGTTCTATCATGGTCTATTGGAACTACATTTTCTAGAATATCATAATCAAGCAGCAACGCATCCATAATAAATTTTGTTGCTTTACAAAAAGTTACAGGCTTTTCTTCACATATATGGCTACCAAGAAGCCAAATACATCCACAAAGAAGATCTTCTCTGCTTGTCATATCAGATGTGCCAAACATGGCACATGGTTCCCCATCTATAATTATAGCCCATGTTTTGCCATGTTTGTCACGTAACGGCTCATGCAATGCTTTCCATACAGAAACACCAGCTATAAGGCACTCCCTAGCATCAGATGGCCTTAAACGATGTTGCAGATAGGCAGCATGTTCTACTGTAGCATCAACTATCTGCACACCTTTTATTGGGCAATCACTTATAAAGTTGTGCGAAACCTTCAGACACTTCTCTGACAAAGCCTTGATCTCTCTTTACAGGATTCCAATAAC